>Ga0208763_1000065_pt1 | contig 24123 bp, 33 predicted proteins | sample ETNtaG_20_FD_185756 | JGI IMG/M metagenome (GOLD analysis project Ga0208763, IMG submission 185756) | Marine microbial and viral communities from oxygen minimum zone, Eastern Pacific Ocean - ETNP201306PF45B (SPAdes) (version 2) | ecosystem: Environmental > Aquatic > Marine > Oceanic ... | reverse complement strand
CCCAAATGTAATTGCACCGCCAATACCGGCTGCTAAGGCTGAATCATCTGCAATGTGAAGCTGACCTTGCCACAGCCCTTTATTTGCAGCGTTTGAAAATGCAGATTTGGTTCCAATAAAATACCCAGCTTGATTTTGTACTGCTGCTCCTGCATTTCGATTACCATCGCCAACCATTAAACGGGCTAATGGAGCATTTGTCCCTATTCCAACATTACCGTCGGACTTAATCCGCATTTTTTCTGTAGCGGAAGCGGAGCCATCAGGCGTAGTTAAGAAAAGTAAGCTGCTAGGCATGTCGTTAGCAGCAGCTGTAGCCTCCATAGAAGCAAAAATTGTTGCCATCGACTGGAAACTACTTCCATTGTAACCCTGAAAAGCTAAAGCTGGACCTTGAGCTGCGGGCAACCCCGCAGTGGGATTACTAAGGTCTTTAGCTCTTAACTCAACAACAGCTACACCTCCGTTTTCTCTAGTTTCGAAAGCGGCTGCTGCCTGATTAGTTGTCTGAATAACCTCTAATTTTCTAGCTGGAGATACAGTTCCTATTCCAACATTCGTCGCATTATCAACTAAAACTCCAGTTGTTATAGTATCCTCATCAGACCAACGAGCTACATAATTAGCAACGCCGGAACCTCCAACGCCGGATAAAACAGATTCAATGTTTTTCCAATTAACGCCGGTTGTTCCCTCATTAGTGAGGACCATACCTCCATTGCCAATAGAGTTGTTGGAATCATAAATTATTCCACTTAAAGCAAGATCGTTTACGGCAAGCTTGCTGCCGTCAAAAGTTAAATTTGCGTTCCCGCCGAAAGCCCCTGCGTTATTAAACTGAACCTGAGTATTCGCGCCGCCGGGAGTGCCTCCTCCACCTCCGCCGCCAGCTAATTGATTCCACTGAGAACTGCCACCTACCGTTCTCCTCACCCACTGGGTCAAGTTCCCAGTATCAATAAGATACGCCCCATCGAGAACACCTGTCGGTTTTGTATCCGAGCTGTTTGTCGTAAATCTATCTCCTGCGTATCTCGTAATTGCCATAATTATGAAAAAGTAAATTTAGTTCCGTAAAAAGCCCCACTATTATACAATCCATCATTTGTGTTATAATATAACTTTATTTTGTGATCGCCTGCTCCCAAAGGAATACTTCCAGTAAACCTCGCCACTTCTTTACAGTATAATGTCCTGAGGTCTTGATCTACAACTGCAAGTGCTGTGGCACCATTCCCTTTTACTATGTCGGTTTGCTGACCACGGACACTAGTTTTTCTAGTATAGTAATTAGCTGGAGATTGAGAGCCTGCTGCATCTGTAAAAATGGCATGGTCTTGATCCCAAGGCCTTTGATCATTATTTTCCGGGGCTCTACCTTTACAGATTAACGTGGTATCTACGTAAGCTTCAAAAAAATCATAATTAAAGTCAGTCACGGAATCTTTTTCACCAAGCCCCGAAGCAAAAATTCTTAAAGTAGCTCCAGTACCGCCTAGAGTGAAAGCTCCCTCAGCGTATCCAGTTTGAACAAAGTGGTTATATCTTTCGAGTGTTGGCTCTGTACTTACTCCAATCTCATTAAACCAAACCAGATCGTCTGCGGTAAAAGGATCAGCTTCAAAAAATAAATTTATTTCTCGAGTGTCTGCAGAAACTATCCAAGGATCGGCTCTATGCACGTCATTCGTATAGTTAACTGAATTTACCACCTGACCTGTAAGATACCACCCAGCATAAAAGCCAATATCATTTTCTTTTGATAATTTTTGTTCGCTGTGAGTAGGGTAATACTCCGGATAAAAATAAGTACCATTTGGATTTCCTTCCCCGTCTTCGCTATAATCATTGAAAGGGAAAGTAGAGGTTGTACTTAATTCATTCTGAGCAAAATCTTGAGGATTTAAATCATTTATGTACTCTACTGGATTGCTACCCTCTACAATCTCAGGGTTATTATAACCATAATATAAATACTTAGACCAAGTAATCTGTGTGTCCTCAACGTCAGTAGGAACCAGATCTGCTTCCTCAGGTTGATTTTTCCAAAATGCCGTTGGGAAATTAATACTCATATATTACCGTATCCTGTTACTACTGAGGCAAATATTTTTTCATCCATTACTATAAAAGTATAAACATTTGTTCTTGACCCGCTAACTCCGGGACATTTGCCGGCACCCGCCGAACTTACAGCCGTACCTTGAGCGTGAGGTAAACTATCGTTTTGCTGGCTCCATAAAACTTTGTCTGTAGAAGAGCCAGATTTAAATAACACTGTTCTAAAATCATTAAAGCTAGCTTGAGTATTTTTTACATACATCGTCAAAGTTTGACCGGGATTAGGAGTCCCCGCTGTGAATGTAAAGGTTGTATTAGCGCTTATATCTTGATGTTGAATATTACCATTTGTCCAATCCACATTTATGCTCCCAGCAGATGCTGATGCATTAATATCTGTAACGTTGTGATAAGAAGCTCCTTGAACCTCTAGGGAATCTCCTGTAATTGTGCCTGCAAAATCAGCAGACCTTGCGCTAAACGACCCATTAACCGTTACGTTATCTGCAACCCCCAACTGAATTGTCGGGGCGTCAAATTTTATTTTTGTTGGATGCTCTAGATAAATTTCAGCTGTAGAGCTACCTATGTTTCCGCCGTCTTGAAAATTGACCGTCTCCCCAACGTTACTAATTATATTATCCTGCATGTTTAACGTTGTGGTTGCAGTATGATTTCCTAGATTGTCACCTCCCACTGGGCGGGCTATACCACTTCCTGTGGTAAGTAGCCCATTAGAAGTTTTCAACATTAAGTATGCATAATCTACCCCGTCAGCGGCAGCGGTAGTATTTTGATAGTTTGGGTTATTGAAATATACATCCTTCTGTCCGGATAAAGCTGTTGCGGGAAAACCTCCCCCACCGCTGTCTCCTGTAAATATATAAGAAGCTAATTCTGAAGTCGTTATTTTGTTGGTTGTGTACGGCCCTGAAGAGGAGCCTGCCCCAACAGGTAAAAGGAACGTGCCACTAACTGTTGAACTCGTTCCTATTCCTACTAACTGAGATATTTTTTTATTTGCCATATCCTTTTACCTTACCTTTATTATACACTGTTTAATACGGTGGAATTAGGTTTGTTACTAATAAATCGTTTGTTTCTTGCTGTAGGTAATAGCCGTCTTGATCTGTACCATTGGCAGTACCTTCTAACAATATGAAATCCTCCACTTTCTCCATCCCTAAAACCCCACTCATAAAGAACCCGCTGTTTAAGTAATTAGGGTTGGGGTTAGCCTCTACTGAAAAAGAGGCATTAAAGGTTTTATTATCCCCAATGTTTGTATTATAACTAAAGTCATTAAGTTTTGCTCCTAGAAACGTGTATCTTAAACTTTCCACTTCAGTATTAATTGGTATAGTTCCTGCGTTAATAGGCGCTGTAGTTCTTTTGGGACACCCATCTGGATCTACTTTAATTGTAAAATCGTATCCACTGTTTATGGATATCAAATCCACTAAAGATCCACTATTTCCTGATTCTACTATTCCATCTATAGAGAGATTAACCATAATCGGACTAGTAGCTTTATTATCTAATGGAAATTTGTACCCTAAGCTATTTAATGGCTCTCTATTAAAATCTAAAGAGATGTCATACCCCTGTATATGAAGTTTATTAAAATCAACCCCAAGCCCCGAAAAAGAATCTGTCGTTAAGGTTATGTCTCCGGGTTTTAAAGCCGCGTATCCCTCATCTGCTAAAACTCTGGGTATAACTACATCTTTTTCAGGTGATATAGTTCCGCTTTTAGTCTCTATTCCCGGCGCTTGAAAACCGCTTCCATTCATGTCAAAATTAACATTGTAAGCAGAAAATGATGCGGAGGCTTTTGGAATCTGCCCCACTGAACCATCTGTGGAATAGCTATTTATATAACAATTTCCAAAAGATATCACATGATAATTTGGAGCGTTGGGATCAATTGATTGGTAAAGGTCGGGGGATAAAAAATCTTCTTTTTGATAAAATTTATTTATATCATTACCGTCCTGATTGACTACAAGATATATATTTTTACAATCCCGATATTGATTTACAGGAAATTTTTCCCAAATTCTTTGACTGGTTTTCTGTTTGCTTTCTTCAAAAAATCCACTCAATAAAGATACATCATTATTAGATGTATAGTACGATTGACCGGAGTAGGGAAAATGATACAAAGGATAGTTTACATTAAACCCAAGCCTAGCTTCGTTTTTCGTTCCGCACAATAAATAATCAAAAGACAAATCTACAGTAGGGTGATTAATGATTGGGCGATCTACAATACCTCTTTGGTTTAATTGTAATATATCTGTATGGGGTACATTTATCTGATAGCTAACAGATTGCACCCTGTCTATCGGCGCTAGCCTATTTATTTTTTGAACAAGCGGGGTATGGTCATTAGTGGCTGGGCCACCATTATAATCAAAAAAATTATAATCGCTTTCAGGCGCAGGTCCTACAAATAAGGCCTGACAGTTGTAAATTACAGTTGGCCTTGCCATTACTTATCTCCTTCATAAACGCTTGCATACAGTATTCCGGCTAAAAAGTCATCAACTTGATGCTCTAGAGCAACACCTTGGACTTTATTAACCCTTTCGTGGTTTCTATCGGTAGGTTCAGCGGCATACCTGCCAGCTTTTGCTAACCAGTTTTCGGGATCTTCGTTAGCGATCACGATGTTAGTGATCTCTTTTGCGATTTCCTTTTGTTGCTTACTTAACCTTTTCCGACTATGTAATTGTCTCAATGACGATTCGACCTCTAGGTTGAGCTTATCAGATAGACTTAAGTTCTCTTGAATTCTAGATAAACTAAAATGAGTCTTCGCGGCTTTAGTTCCGATTGGCGTTTTAGTATCCGTTTCCTTGGGCTTGTTACTGGCCGCAGGCCTACCATTCATTTGAGCGCCCTTAGCGCCGCCAATAATCGGCTCATATAAACCTTCATTCCTCAACTCCTTGAATTTGTACTGAGACTCCAACGACTCCTCCTCTGTTGGAAAGCGCCCAGACTCAATAGCTTGAATACCTTCCTCTGGAGTAAGAACTCCAAGCTCAATTAACCGGCTGTAAATTCTAGAGTAAACTGAAGTGTCCCTTAGATCTACGTCCTCAAAATGAGCTCTAGGATAGTTCTTAAAACCCATCTCTTTTGAAATACGGCGAATCTCAGGCATTAAGAAATTCTCAAGGAAAACTCTCCTACCCTGTTTAAGTCTTTCCATAAAGACCTGAACTTTTATGCTACTATTTGCAAATTTTTCATCGCTAAGCAAAATGTTATTTAGCCCCATTTGAATGTCTTGATTTACGACATCGTATTTTCTTGGGTCTAGGATATTCCCTATATCTGGAATAATAAACTTAGCGTCAGTTGTATAATCCGAAATCAGAACACGGCCTACAGATTCGTTTTCAAATAACTTCTGCATTGCCATCAAGTTCTGTTGGTTGACACCACCATCTGCGGGTTTAGCGCCCATGGTGATTAAGAGAATGGCTTGATTAGTAGTTCTAGCTACAGCCATGTCCATCTGCTTCATTTCCTGTTTCCAGTTGATATCCTCCAATACTGGATAACCCATCGGAACTGCAAACGGTTCGTAATCTTGCTTCTTGTAAAAGATTGCTGTTAGCTTTTCTACGTCTAAAGGAATTGTAATTGCCGCTGCCCCTACATTTTTAGACTGCTGAATAAGCTTTTTAGTCTCCTCAGGAAGACTGTCATAGACTTCTTTGTCCTCTTCTGTTTGGGGGTATCTAAGTCTCTGCAGTTCGTAATCAGTCACAACCTTGTAATAAATACCAGTACTAAATGTAATGCTCCCCTGAAGTTGTATGTCTGAGGGATTTAAAATAATATACTTAGAAGGTATTTCCAATTCTTCTGAAGCTTCAGCCAATCCAAAAGTTTGATTAATTTTGATAGCGTCAGAGCGGTCCATTTTTGCATTGAACCTGTGAATAAAAACATTTCCCGACCTGTAATATTCCCTAAAGAAGCGGCTCTGCAAGTCATCGATATTGATCTTTCTAAACAGGGTGTCAAAGAACTCTCGAGACTTTCGACTACCTCCAGTATAGTAAAGATCACTAATTGAAAACTCTGTCATTAGATCTATGGTATTTCTAAAAACAGAAAAATTGTAGTAAGCTTTCTGGCATAGGATAATTGTATCTCTTACGTCAATGTTGGAGTTATTTTTAACGCCATGAGAATACTTGAATGGTATCATCCCATTCTCGATGTTCCTAAACCTGTCAGTACGCGGAATATCAGCCGCCGCGTTTCTGCGAGTCCTTGTTTGACTAGCTTTAGATTGATGCATAGCCATCAAAGGTTCCGCGCCTTGTTCCGTTTTCTTCCTTACTGCCATAATTTACTTTAATTTTACACTTAACCGAACATTTTGGGAGTAAACGTATAGTTAATTTCCGCTTGCTTGGTGTTTTTAATGTCATTATAGGCCTTAACTGCCCAGTTACCCAACATTAGTGTCGTATAGTTATCTTTTCTGGCTCTATTTACAGAAGTGCTACGTCGCAAATGTTGTGGCAAATCAAAGGTCTGAGTGCCTTTAGCCGTTGTTTTTACCTCAACCAAGGCGCATTGCTTTTTGGTCTGATGAATCATGTCGTCTTGAAACTCAATGAAATCCCCTTTTGTTTCATGTGGAACAAATTTTAAAGGTATCGCTTGAGCAGATGACTTATCAAAATAACTACCGCAGGCGGCGGTTCTAGAACCAAACCAAATTCTTTTATGGTCGATAGAAGCCTGAAGGTATTCGTTAGCTTCTCGCAAAAAGGTTGTAGAAAACAACTGCTTAAAACAAATAACCCCTTCTTTCTTGTTGTATTGCTGCTTGGCTTTTAGCAACATGTTTTCGTAATCCAATCCAGATTTATCACTATTGTAATCAAAAAATTTTATGTTTATACGAGCACTCGTAAAAAGCTCTGATTCATTAGCGCTGTCTATGAACTGATACCCCGCGTTATCAATAATAATCAGCGCTAGGTTAAAATGCGTAACAACATAATATAAATATTTTATATGATCTTTTAAATCTCCACCCGCAACAGCGTAAGAATGCACCAATGTAGAATGATTCAGCGACTCTTCATCTAACTCCAGAATAGACATTGCAAAATAGTCAGAGCTTGGACTGTTACTAAAACTAGGGTCAATTGCTAAAATGTATTGTTTGTCTTTATCACCTTTCAACAAGGTGTTGGGTTTTTCACCGTCAGGAATTGTGCAGTCATGCATCTTCTTTGCGCTAAAGTAGCTGTCGCTTCCATCTGTAAACTGAGCGCAATATTCCCGCAGAAAAGATGAATTAGAGGATCCTCCAGATTGAGCTTCTTCAATTACAGTGCTATCTATCATGTCTGGAGGGATAGAATCAAAAGACATTTGAGATATAAAATAGTTTGATTGAAGAATGTCGTCAGAATAGATATTGTTCATCCAGTCCTTGTAAGTTTTGTACAAGTTTTCAAAGCTAAAACTAGCTGAAGACAAAGCAATCATCTTAGAGTTATTCTGGAAAACCATTCTATCTTTTTCTTCCATCTTACCTTTAGATATTAACTCATCCTCCATTTCCCTAATCTTAATTCTTTCCGCCATATCCTGTGGAGCAACCAAGAATGGCATTAACACAGTTTTAATAGTTTCCTCGGGAAGCAATAAAAACTCATCAAGAACTAGAATGTTAGCGCGGAAACCACGAATCTTTTCTCCGCTAAGGGGAATGGCTGTAATTGTACCTTCGTTTATCTTCCATTCAAACTGATCGTTGCGTTTAGATTTAGCGCCGAAAGCTTGAGCAAGCATCGTCGCCTCTTTAGTCTCTACAATCTTTTCTATATTATTGAAGATAAATCTTGCGGTACGAAAGGTAGGGCCAGCAATCAAAATTTTAGTACGCGGCTCAAATATACATTGAAGGAAGCAGTAAACAGCAGCTATGAAACTTTTACCACAGCCACGACCCCACACGCACATGTTAAAGTTTCTATTGAAAAATGCTTTAAGAGTTATTTCCTGAAAAGGAGCCAGCTTAATCCCAGATAATAGCTCTGTTGTAAACCCCAAGTTCTGACGCAAAAATTTAGCCAAGCTGATTTTAGCTTGCCTATTTCCCAACTCTCCTTCAAGTTTTGAAAACTCTTCATTTAAGTTTGGTAAAGTCTTGTTATATTTTTCTGGACAGAACCACATTATAATAATTTTAAATCATAAGCTAACTGTAAATCAAATTTATCTTTTAAAACGTCAGACAATAAAAGTTTTTTTACTATCCTTACGCACTCTTTTCTACCATTAGCAAATAGAAACTGAATGTGGGGAAATTCTTGTATAAGATCTCGAACATTGTGAAAAATAAAGTCCGGGGTCACTCTTGTATTTTTTTTGTAGACGTGAGCTAATCTATTAAAAGCTAAGCACTCTTCGAGCTTCCTTTCTACTAAGATAACCATATAAGCCTCCTCTTCCGCTGCTCTGTTTATTTCATTCTTAAACCTTTCTAACCCTGAGCTTAGAGTACCAATTAAATCGGGAACAGACTTTCTTTCTATGTAAGTATTATGAGTTTTACTTTTATCGTTTAAGCAGTAATCTCCAAACTTCAACCCTTTAACTTCTGTTGGAAAATCCGAGATATTTAGAGGCTTCTGCTCTCGAGAGTCTATATAAATTAAATGATCTTTCGTATAATTCTCTTCAAACTGCATGTTCTTAGGCAGCGGAGACAATTTATTCTTTAAACCTATATCTTCGCATAGTTTATAGTAGTCTCCAAATATAACTTCATAGTATGGAATAGGAGGGAAAGGTAATGTTCTTAACTCAACCTCAGTGGGAGCGTACTCAATATTTTTTTCTTTGCGCCTTTTTTCCAAAAGGTCTCGACAGTATTCTTGTGCTTTTTTTATTGGAGCTTTTTTAAGCCAATATTTTAAATTAGATTTATTATTGAAGTCAGCCGAGAAATACTGTTCTTTGTTCTTAAATTTTATTAAATCTTTTGTATGTAAATCGTAGCGAGGATAATACTTTTGATAATAGTCTTTAACAGAAATTTTATGAGCTTTCAGATGCAAGTGAAGCCCTTTATCTTTCTCAAACTCTTTTCCACATATTTTACAGCTAGCCATTTAAAATTTCTTCTTCACTTATCCCTAAGATTCTAGATTTGATTTCCTCCATACTACTTAATCTTTCAATCTCAGAGGAAATATTTTGCCGCCTTAAATCGGCAAGTTTAATCATTTTATTTCTAGATTCTTCATCTTTCCAAAGTTCCACTAAATTTAAAATCGAAGCAGAGTCTTGCATCATCTTACTCATCCTCTGGCTTCTTTTTTCTTTAAGCTCGTTAAGAAGTTTCGTCTGTCTGTTTACGCACTGGTTATATTCAGTTTGCGCCGTGTTAATAGCTTCAACCAAACTCATAGCCATCTTACGCCCTTCTGTATCTTCTGCGTTTTGATCCAGCAAGGTTTGGAGCCTTTCTACTCGACGTTGAATGTTGGAAGCAATTACCACCTCGGCTGAAAGCACAATATATTGATCTACTTCTTCTTGGGTTAAATCATCTTTGTCCCAAGTATATCTAACAAAACTACTCTCAAATAACTCTCTATCTGTTTCTATACCGTAAGTACCTATTTGATGAAGGAACCTGTAAGTGTGCATATAACCAATCAAGGTTGATAAATTTTTTTTATCCCTAGAGGTTAACTTGTCTTTGTTGATTCCGTTATGAACATATTTGTTAACTCTAACTAAAGCTCTACTTTCAGATTTTGGTGGGGCATAGCCGCCTTCTACAGAGGCGTCTTCATTTGTTATATCTGAGTACTTGACCTTGTTGTCGATTGTATTATAGTATTCTATAAGCACTTTATATCTTAGGTCTAAAGAGGAAATTTTTGGATCATCAAAAACTACTTTAGCGAGTTCCATGGGCCTCATAGCCCCGCAGTTATTGTAGATAAATTCTTTTTGATCTTCTGTTAGCTCTGTTCTCTCTTTTGGATAATGCTTACTAGTAACCCGCGCCTCTAAGCTTTTTCTGGCTAAAAATTCTTTTACTGCCCTACCTTCTTTTGACCTTCCATTTTTTTTATCATCTGGAATATCGGGAAACGTTAATTGAATAAGTTCAGAGATGTACGGTGGTTCATCTCTTTTGTTCCACTCTTCAAGGATCGCAAGTTCTTGATCTTCAGTAAGTTTTATATTTTTAGAGCTCATAAGATTTCTATCTCTCCATCTTCCAGCATCCGTTTGACTTTTTTAATTATAGCTTTTTTTACATTCTTGATTTGCTTATACCCGGGAACTCTATTTTTCTCATTAGTCTTGTACCCCATTAAGGTAGCAGCGTCTTCCTCTGACATATGCTCTATGTAGAGAGCTTGGTAAATTTTCCATTCGGCGGGTTTTAAAACTTCTTCCATCTTTGCGCTAATTTTGTCCATAACGCCTAAGATGTCTATATCGCTATACTCTGTAGAATTTATTTCGTAAGTGTGATCGTTTATTGATACGGGAAGCTTGGCGTTATAGGCTTGTTTTTTAGTCCTAGACCAATTTGCAAACAAAGGGCACGCCTCACTTTGTTTACCGTATATGTAACATAAGTCCCCCGCCTCTGCTGCCGCACATTTTAAACAAGGTCGACAATAGTTGCCGTAATTGTTACGTATGAGATTTTTTATCTGATTAGATATAATTCTATTGATCCAAGGATTGAGGGGCTTTTTTGTATCATACAAATGCCACTTTTTAAATATATGAATCCTCAGGATTTGAGATACGTCATCAAAGTCCATCCAAGAAAGCGCTGTTAAATTCCACTTGGATCTTCTTTTTTTTATCTCTGCATCTATCTGTTCAATATAATCTTCAAATTTTATTTTAGCTTTCGGCATCCGGTCTACGTGAACTCCCTGCATCCCTCATGAAGTCCTGCTCAAAGTTTTCTAAAGAATAAGAGTCGTCTTTTTCTCTAATAAACTCTTCTCGATCACCATCGACGTTAGACCCTACAATGTCACCCAGCTTATTTGATTTAGCAAATGAAGACGATGTAAAGCTTACATCCAGCTTATCTATCTGAGGAATGTCAAAAAACTCCTCTTCTTCTTCCACAAACTCCACTTTAGGTTTTGACTTAACAACTTTAGCGGGAGTTTTAAAAATCTTTTTACTTGGCGCGGAAGACGCAATAGAAAAAGAGCTACCGCAAGAAGCGCAAAATTTAGGCTTCTGTAATGAGTAGTCTGTAGCTGAACCACAGTCTGGACAATACGCTTTCATAAAAAAATATTACACTATATATATTAATGAAAATTAAACCTTTTTCAAAAAAAGTGTACTACCTTTTAGATATGCGAAGCTCAAAATTCACCAATTCAGAAGGTATAGAGTACAAGCTGATATGGAGAAAACCCCATTATAAATACAATGCTGATGGTTTGTGCGGTAGTCCAGAGTTAGACAGCCCTACAATCCTTATTGATCCAAAATTGAAAGATAGAAGGAAGATGAGCGTTCTTATAGAAGAGTTAACTCACGCTTTCTTCTGGGACATCCCCGAGTATAAAGTCAGGAAATTTTCAGCTTTGGCCGCTAAATTGATTGAACAAAATATTAATGGGTCTCAATAGTATTCACTTTTTCCACAATAAACTTAGTTAGCTCTGATCTAACAATATCGTCAGCATTGAATTCAAAAGTATGAATTCCCATACTTTTACTTTCGTCATCATCAAAAGCCGCGAATAATTTTTCAAAGCCTCCTCTGTTTCCATTTTTTAAGTCTGTTTGCATAGGGTCAGCCATAATAAAGCATCTAGAATACTTACCTATTCTTGTTAAAACTGTAACAATTTCACGAAAAGAGCTATTTTGAGCTTCATCTAAAAGAATAGCTTTTCCGTTCCAGCTCATACCTCTCGCAAAGTTGACAGGGTGTATTGAAACTCTTTTTTCTTTTTGTAGTTTTTTTACAGTTTCTTCACTTAAGAGCTCGTCTAATTTATCCATAAAAGGTAAATTATAATAATGAAGTTTCTCATCTGCATCTCCGGGCAGGAAACCTAATCGAGAATCGGAACTTTCTACCGCTGAACGCATGTAGATAACATCAGAAACTTTTGAGTTGTTTAAAAGGTGCAGTGCCGAATATACAGCAGAAAGCGTTTTAGAGCTACCTGCCGGACCTTTACATAATATCAACCTAGTGTTTCTATCTAAAGATAAGTCTATAAATCGTTTTTGTTTTTCTGTCCAAGGCAATTCTTCTATATAAAAATTGTCTTTTGGTTTAATTGGATCTCTCTGATGGATCTTTACTCTCCCGTCGCTAACTTCAAGAGACTCAAAGTCTCCTGCACGTTTTACTTTTGACATCAGTAATATAATACACGGTTTTAGTGTAATGTTAAAGGAAAAGTCATGGAAGAGATTACAAACGCAATCCCACAGTTGCTTAATTTAAGTACAAACTTCAATCAATTGTCTGACAATGGGATGAATAAAGAAAATGTGGAAGGTTTTTTGGAAAACCTTATTGGGGAATATGGATGGCTCTTGTTGATAGCTATTATCACCATAATGGCAAAAGATATGATAATGAACTTTGCTCAAGGGGTGCTTGTCTTTATGGGAAATAATTTTAATAACGATGACATTATTTATATTTCTGGCCGTCAAGCGCGTATAGTTCGCGTCGGAATTCGTAATACGGTTTTTTACATGACGGATCGCAAAACTAAGATGTTGGTGCCAAATGAGCAGTTAAAACAACTTACTATTGAAAAGACTTTACCTAAAAATGGCGGGGAACCTTACTTACCCAAAGCTAGTGATCCTAGTTTTATTGGCTGGGAAGAAGTTCCAATAAATCCTCCGCCTATGCAGGTTCAAGTGGTAGAAAAACCTACCAGAAGGACAAGAACTAAAAAATGAAAAAAACACTATTCTTATGTGTGGTGCTTATAAGCTTTGGCGCAAAAGGTTGCGTATCAGTTGATGAAAGAGGCAGGTTAGAAAAAATCAGATTCTCTGTTCCTGCGTTTTTTCAAGTTGAAATGGATTATTACAAAGATAGAGAGAACATAGGAAGGCCAATTGTTAAAACTAATGCTCCGGGGTCAGTGATGTTAAAACCTGAGAATCTTTCTGTTAGAACCAACGCTCCTATAAACTTATGGGAACCAGCTGGAAAATTAATGGAAATGACGCCTAAAAAAAGTGTAAAAGGTTTTTAGAAACATGAAAGAAATTGATTTCTCAGAACAGATTGTTAAATGGCGCGAAGAACAAGAAGCTGCCATGACTAAGAAACAGTACGAAAAAATCGATACTAAAGAGCTTAAACGTGACGATAAGAAAGAAAAAAAGGAGCACGAAAAAGACGCCTTAAAAGATGATGACAGCAAAATCAAAAAGCTTAAAAAAGGCAAACCCTCAGAGAAAAAGAGTGTCGAAATCCATGATATTAAAAAAGACGAGAAGTACGATAAGAAAAATCTAAAAGAGATGGAGAGCGCTGTTTTGTCAACTAAAAACAAAAACGATCTCCCTGATTCAGAATTTGCATACATTGAACCCGGCGGAAAAAAAGACGACGAGGGTAAAACTATCCCCCGGTCATTAAGGCATCTTCCTATAAATGATGCGGCTCATGTACGCAATGCATTGGCTAGACTAAACCAAACAAAAATTAGTGAGGAAGCTAAAAAATCGGCCTTGAAAAAAATTAAAGCCGCAGCTAAAAAATTCGGAGTTAAGGTAAGCGAAGCAGATGCATCGCTTGATTATTCAGAGCTGTACTAGCTCTAACTCAATGAAAAATAAAAACCCCCGCGCAATGCGGGGGTTTCTGTTTATATATACGTATTTTTATTCTCCCGGTTTATTCTCGTCGATAACTTTATCGCGCTTATTCGCGAATTCTTTTTTTATCTGCTCCATTCTTTTCTTCATCTCCTCGCGATGCTTCTTTCTTAGCTCATGCATCTCTTTATGGAGCTCTTTCATTTTTTCCCGAAGTTCATTTAGCTCTTCATTGTCTATTTTCTTCCCCTTCCAATGATGTCGGCGTTTTTTACTTTCGATATGCTTTTTTCTTTTTTCTGCCGCGGCCTTAAATCTTTCTTTAAGTTTTTCTTTATCTACCTTTTCTGGGCGAGGTTTTCCCTTACCTTTACTAGGTTTGGCTTCGGCGGTTGTTAACACTGACGCAATAATTGCTATCAGTCCATACTTGAAAATATTTTTTACCAACATGGTACTAATTTACTATACACTTTTTGCGTGTAATATTTTTTTATGAAGAAGAAGGATATTCTAATAGTCGCCCTAGGAGTCGCTCTGTTGGTTTTTGTTGTATGGATGCTACAAGGAGAGGAGATCAAGGAAAAAGTCGCTGAGAACGCAAAGGAGGCGGCAAAAGAGGCTATTGTAGAGAAAGTGGTGGACGAAGCCGCTGACAAAGCTAAAGAAAAGCTAAAAGAAGAAGTTTTAGATAAGCTCCTTCCGTGAATCAGTTTCACACATACCTCAAAGAATTAAGAATGAGGAAGTTTGATAATATTACAAAATTAGCTAAACTTCTTAAAGTAGATTATCAAATGTGGCGAAAAATAGAGAGGGGTATAAACCCTCCTCCAAAAAAATCCTTACTTAGGAGATTTTGCATACTAGCAGCAGTTCGTCAGTACGAACAGAATCAATTGTATGCTTTAGCTAGAAGGTGGGAACCTCACCCGAATACGCACACTACCAAACATAATTTGTATCACGAGGGTTTAGACGTAAGCTGGGTTCAAGCTGTTATAAAAGAAAATACCCCAGACTATCCTCATAAATATTGGAAACCTTAATCTTATTTATTCCACATGAGTATCTGTCTTTATAACGGGCACAAATGGGTGAGGTGGGTTATGGAGCTCCTCTTGCTTTATAGATCTAATTCTTAATGTATCAACATGAGCCTCCATTGTCTCCATATCTTTCTCTATAAATCTTAAGCGCATATTTTGTTCCGCATCGTCAGGTAGAGCCCCTAACTGCCCCAGAGGCCATTTCACCCTAAAGTTAGAATTCATCTCTACGGCATCTTTCATTCTCATAACATCTATTTCTAATTGCGAAATTTTTGAGGTGATGCCAAAATATCCCCAAACCGCCATAGCTGCTAATGCTATAATTTGAATTAGCCATTTTAGATTAATACCCAAACTAGCTTGATCATCTATTTTTGCCTCCATATAAATTACTATTACACTATTTTTTAATTTTATTAATCAGTCTTAATTGGCTCATGTTGCCTTGTCGTATAAATATGATGCAATTCATCATAAGCTTCGTTATAATTCCACTGCGGGCATTTAAGTGACATTGTTCTATGTTTAGGATAGTCTTCTTGCCATACCCAAGTGCCACTACAACCAGTAGAAAGAAAAAGAAGAAAGAAACACATTATAAGACCTATAACAGGAGTCCAAAACGTTCCTCTCTCTAAAAATTTTAATTCTTTATCAATATTCATCTTTTTTTAATTGAATAGCCATGTTATTACATAGTATGTTAAAAACGCTAAAGGCGCAGCTATAACTACTTTTATAATGTCCATTAATAATTTCATTCAGTTTTAAATTCCGCCTTCTTCGTACCCCTCCAACTAGGAAACTCTTGTCTACCAAAATTTTTACCATACGCTGTCCACATATGAACAGTAGTTCCGTGTTTGACTATTACCGGCCCCCAGTCATCAAATTGTAAACCCGGGATATCCATTTCGCAAACATACTGATGGACATCATTAGAGATTAGTAGGTGGTCATTATCTCCAGCATCCATACATCGTTGAGCCATATTGATCCCGGCGCCTGAAACATTAGGGTTGTCGTTAATATCTTTTACTGGAACAACTGGACCCGAATATAAGCCATTTCTTAAACCTATTCTAGAGTGTTTGTGAGTCATTCGCCCAACATCAACCATGCATTTAAAAGCAGCGTTAACACTGTTAAAAAATACTAGAGCCATCCCATCTCCAGTGGGTAATATGATCAGCTTACCTTGCCTGTCAGCTTGTTTATAACCTTGGGTAGCTTTAACGTAATCAATTAATTCGTCAGTGCATTTTTTTTGTTCTGCTGTGGTTTTCTTTGAGTAACCAACTATATCCATGAAGTAAGTGTGCGCTTGACATGGAGTATCATATTGAATAGACTCCCCTTTTAGCTTGAATGGATCTTCACCCCATTTCCATTTTATAACTCTTTGTTTTTTCTTCTTCTCCTCTTCTTCTTCTACTATTTTTCTAGCTTGTTCTCGAGCCTTACGCTTCTCCGCTTCTATTCTGTCTTTAACAGCTTGCCTTTTTTCTTTTTTTTCTTTAGGTTCAAATAGTTTGCCAAGTAAAGTATCGGGCTCTTTTAGAGCTTCGCGTTCCTCATCTTTTTCTCGTCTTTCTTTCCTAATCTTAGATAACATGCCATCGGTGACAGAGCAGTCTACTTTAGAGCTGTCCCTGACGACGACTTTATAATTTTTGCTAGAGCGGTTAGGGTGAGGCTGAGCGCCTTGTGATACGAGATAGTCTAATATTTCTTTATTACCTGTATGGTTAGCTATTTCCCAAGCGTTTAAGTGATGTATAGAATCCTTGAGGTAAGTAGAACCATTTATATTAGCTTTACTTTTTAACAACATTTTTATAATATGGAGATACTCAAACTCAACAGCATAATGTATAGCCATCCATCCACGATCATCCCTGCCGTTTATTCTTATGCTATCATCTTCTAATAAAGCTTCTATTTCATTTGTATCTGCTAACTGAACAGCTTGATGCAAAGTAAGTTCTTTATTATGGAAGGAGCCACCAGCTTGACTGAGAAGTAATATTATTTTTTTTATGTTGGGGCCATCAGCTACATCCATAGGATTAAGTACTGGTGGAGTCTTGGCCTCATCTACTTCTAACGAACAATTCCAAGCATTTATTTTTTTAACCGCTGGAGGGTTACTCGAAATATTGGGATCTATCCCTGCGTCTAAAATTACTTGAACCACTCTGGTCTTACTGCTATTTGCAGCATAATGTAATGGCGTCCAGCCTTTTTCCTCGTCCTTTTCAAAGAAGGACTTTGATTTTGATGCTAACGCTTTTTTTATTGCATTTAAATTGCCTAAGGAGGCAAAGTTATGTAACTCCCCCATAAAAGAGTATTACACAGAAACATCTTTTTTAAGCGGAAGAAACATGGTCCCGAAGATAGCTACGCAAAGTCCCGAGGAAGTCGTTATCATAGCTTTAGATATTCCTCCTGCTAATGATTGCACATTCGTACCAGTATTTTGAAGGGCGTTGAAGGTTTGTATCATTCCTACAACAGTACCCAAAAGACCTAATAGAGGAATAACCCCAATCATGATGTTAACAAAGCCTTTACTATACTTTTTACTCAAATAGAAAAGCCCTACGAAAAAAGAGCTTCCTAATATAATAAAATTAACTAAACCTCCTTTAGCCCACCAATCGAAGCAGAAATAAAAATAATCTATCATTGCTGCTATTTATTACGCTATAAATTACCGCATAATAGTTACAATTATGAAACAATTATACAAATATTAAGCTGACGGATATTCGGGCATATTTTCATTATAAACATACTTTGATCTCAATGGAGTAGGCTCTACTTCTTTTTTTTCTTCTTCGGGATAGTGGTTATAGAAAAAGTAAGGGCTATTCCCGTAGGACCTGTCTATATCTTCAGAACTAAGAGGGTTATTGAATATTTTTATTTTAGGGGGTTTATCTTTAGGGTACGGTACAATAAAATCAGGATTATGCCAGCGTAAAAGATTATTAGGGGGTATGGCATAGTTCCCATCATCCAATTCCAAAAAGTGATAACACTTTGAGTCTTGGTCGTTAGCATATCCGATATTGAGTTCATTAAGGTCTCCCTCGTAATCGTCAATAGTAAAAACATACTTACCAGAACGCCATACTTGGTCCCGACAAAATACGTCAACTCTGCGGTTTTGCAAAAAACCGAATGTCGTAACTGCGATATCATTATCCTGACAATCCCATGTTTGTAACAGGGATAATCGTTTTTCTTCTTCCTCAGATAATACTTCATAGTCCTCTTTATGACAAAACGCCGAAATCGGCATCTGCCAAAAAATCGCCCCGAAGCACGATTGAAAGTGAAAGTGCATGGGACGATTTATCATAGACTTTACACCGAATATGTATCCTTCTGTTAATCCGTTATCTTCTGGACCGAATATATACTTGTTGCGAATGAAGCATTGTATATAGGGAGTGTTTGCATTTAATTGTGCCATATTATGTATTACATTTAGAAAAATATAAATTTCTGTGTAATATTATTGGAAATGCCGAGTGAAAATAAAAAAATATCTTTTGGGGATTTGGATGGGTTCCTTAAGTTCGCTCCTATCATAGGGATTGGGATATTAGCATATCTTCAGACTTTATTTCCAAGTAAAGTGGAATTCGAAAAATTGGAAGACCATTTAATTCAAATGGATAAAAAAATAACCGAAATCACTATTCTACAAAAAGACACTTCAAATAATACAGCAGCTATAAGTAGTTTAAATAATAGGTTGAGAGAAATAGAAATTGCCTTAGCTAAACATCAGAAAAACCAATGACCTCTTTAATACTAGCCGCCGCTTTATCTTTCCAACCTGATTTGGAGATAAAAATTAATGGGCTAGTGTGCGCTTCGTGTGGAATCGGCATCAAACGAGGGTTTAAAAAAGAGATTAATGTATTAGATATAAAGTTCGATACAAAAAAACAAATAGCTTTAATCGATTTGGCTGAAAGTGATTCAGGTAAAGTATATTGGCTTAGAGATAGTGAAGTTATAAAAATTGTAAAAAATGCTGGGTACGAAGTTACTAGCATAAAAAGGTTTTGGAACAAAAAGCCTAATAGGTACAATCAACCATAAATTTTCCGGTGGGGAGTCCACAAAGCCATTAGGGGAAGGATGGCACTTCAGAAAAAGGAAAATTATGAAATTCAATCAACATGTATTATTAAAACACGATCACGGTATCACTGCACAATGGGTTAGTGAGGACTGGAGTTGGATGGCTGTAGCAACATATCAGCAAAATGAAATCAAAGGTAAAAACATAGATGGGGAAGATGTTGTAATTAAAAAATGGGCTCTTACTAATTGTAGCGGCCCGTGGACAGGAGTCGCAGAAGACGGCAAAAGTTTAGTAATTGTCCCGGGGTATGAAGCGACAAGGAACAACATCGCTGGGGAAGCTAATGTTCTACTTACTTGCTTTAATGCCTATGCGGGAGGAGCGGCGGCAATCGAATCTATGTGGAAGGGGGGAGAATACGGATTGCTTGAAGATGAGGAAATGTTTGTCAACGACTAGTACCTCATTGACGACGATCTCTAAAAAGATAAGAGTAAAAAAAATCGCAGCCCCGCTGGGGGGCTGCGACTGAGGAACTAATTTAATTAACGTACTACGAAGTCGTACCGACACCTACATTGCCATCGTCGTCACCTGCGCCGACATTGCCTTCGCTGGTGCCAACACCTACATTACCGTCTTCAACGGGCTCTGGTGCCGGTTCTGGCGCTGGCTCGGGAGCCGGGGCTGAACTACCAGCACCAACATTTCCGTCGGTACCAGCACCTACGTTTCCTTCTTCTACGGGGAGACCCATACGACGTCTCCAATAATTAACGTCTCTACCGCCTGTTTTTTCTGTATTGCTCATAATTTATATACTTTCTTTTGGGAATTAATCTGGATATACCTGACCGGTCACAACAGCTCCTGAAAAAGCAGGAACACAGTTAAGAGCCCATGCCTGAGCTCCGTTACGAATATCGGAACTATTAGCCATCCAACCAGAAACACTATTAGCTGTCCAGCTCCAATCAGATGGAAGAGCAGGTCCGAGTCTTTTTGTGCCTGTTACTTCACCGCTAACACCCGTCAAATCCATATAAGGGTAATGATCGGTGCCACTAACCATATTACAAGGATATTGGTTCCATCTTTCGATAGGCGGCTTGCCAGCGTTATAATAATCTACGTCATGATAACCCCAAATGTTAACAACGGCGTTTTGATCTTCTTTTTTTGATGCGGCAGTATTAACCTCAACGATACCAAAATCCCAGTAATTAAGTGTTGAGCCAGCGTCTGTTGTAATTGATTTATAAAGTCCCATTGTGTTATTCTCCTTCTGTTAATGCGTCTGTTGCTCCTGAGAAGAAAGGTACGCAGTTCTTTAACCAAACATACGCTCCGCTCCTGATATCGTCACTCCGCTGCATCCAACCGGATACTCCATTTTCTGCCCAATCCCAATCAGAGGGGAGAGGGGGACCTAAACGTTTAGTTCCAGTTACTTCACCAGAAACTCCCGTGAGGTCTGCGTAATCATAATAATCTTTTGCACCAGAGTATGGGCAGTTAAACATATTATCAGCTACAGAAGGAGCTCCTTGATCTCGATAGGTTTCATTCGTGAATCCCAAGGTGTTGATATTGGAGCCGTAATCCGGACCAGTAGTGCCTTGGAACCAATTCTCAACTCGGCTAACCTTCCAGTAAAAAGCCTGTTGACCGTCTTCCTTGGTATAATTTAAATTAAGTCCCATGTTAAATGATATTACACAGAAAAAACATAAAATCCATTTTTTTTAAAATCTTATTTTAAAAATGTTTCCAAGACATGGTCTAAATCTTTCACAAATTTGTCTTTAGCTACCAAACTTTGGCGACTTTGTAAATATTCAGAGGTTTCTTGCAGTAAATCATCATCCTCTAACTTTTCCGCCGCTTCATCCAACGAGTAGTAATAAAACGGGTAATCTTTGCCGAGGTACTCGACAACTGAGTCTAGAGGATTAACTAAGATGGGTGTTTGCCGAGATATGCATTCAAGGATGGCGTTATTTGCAATAGAGTCATACAGATCCAAAAAGACAACTGACTTTGACATAATTTCATCGTATTGCTTGTTAGAAAGATAACCGTTGGTTAAATGCGTGCAATTCTGCTCGTGTCTTGTTTTTAATTTAGCCTTACTGTTGTAATAACTATCCATTCCGTATTCTCCGGGGCCTTGTAATACAATTTTCTTATATTTAGTCTTAAGCCTAAAAAATGAATCAAAATTCCTAAGCCACCAGCCGACATGAATTACTTGGCGCTCAAAATACTCTAAATTGAATTTTATATTAGATTCTTCGGATGGGTGATGAACAAACCCCACTGGCAAGTTAATATCTAAATGATGTAGAGATTTTCTAGCTTTTAAAGCAGCTGATTTACTTAAAGTAATCAACCCTATACAATTCTCCATAAAAGCTCTATAGTGCTTATTAGCATAAAGAGAAAATATATTTTGTTCCCATCTTGTTTCTGTAGACCCTAACGAAGTACAAGGATTATGGAACATATTAATCCATTTCTTCTTCATGTGGGGAAAACGAGTAAAATCCATTTTTTTACTCCTTCCTACGTTAAAAGTATGCTCAATCATAGCATCAAGCATTACCTCTGCGCTATGATCATGAAAATGTTTGGCAATTAGTCGGGTAACCCCGTTCCAACCCCACCTATGTATTGTCTCCGGAAATGGTTGGCGGTTGTACAGCTTTATTTTTGCCATAATATGATTTTTTGTAGCCTTTTACCTTCTCTGGGTTTTTTTCCTGCCACTCTTTGACTTTACCGACAATCTTTTCTTTATTCTTCTTATAGTAGCTTTTTGCGAGTTTATTATCGCATTTCTTACAATAATACTTCAACCCATCCTTCGTACTACTCTGCTTCCTATAGTCGGATAAAGGGAGAGCCTCTTTGCATTTTGTACATACTTTCAACATAGACGTATTATAACTTTGGCAGCTGTGAATTCAAAAAGATTTTAGAAAAAGTATTTTGGCCGCTGTAATATAACTTTATGCTTACGGTAGGCATTCCTCTTAAAGAATTAGTTCAATCACGTTTTGGTAAATCAATTTATCTCAATGGTAGAGAAATTAGCAGGGAGTGCAAAGCATGCCATGAAATATTAGATATTGAGGAGTTTTACCCTAAAAGCAATAAAGAAGCCCATATAAGAAGAAGGGAATGTAAATCTTGCTGGATTAAGAACAAAAGTGACAAATGGAGAAAAGAAAATTACGAACAATTTAGAAACACTCTTAGAAAATATACAAAAAGTAGTAAGGGTAAAAAGATGTTAAAGAAGGCTTACGAAAAGAAAAGGAGTAGTCCTTCGGGTAAAATATCAATGACTTTGAGATGTAGAGTAGGGGACGCTTTCAGAGCGGCGAAAAAACAGGGGTTTAACGCTATTAAAAAAACAAAAACACTTAATCTATTAGGCGCCGAAAGCTGGGAACAAGTACAGCATCACATCGAATCCTATTTCTCAGAAGGTATGTCTTGGGATAATCATGGCGAATGGCATATAGATCATCATAAACCTATAGATTGGTTCATAAAGAATAAAGACTTCACAAAAGAAGAGGTTCAGAGGGAGTGTTTTAACTATTTAAACTTAAGGCCTCTATGGGCAACAGATAATATAAGTAAAAGTAATAAATGGGAAGAGCCGAGGAACATAGAAAGTATCTAAAATCCAAAGCTTGGCAAAGAAAGAGGCTTCAAGCTCTTGCTCACCATGGCCGCGAATGTGCCGCTTGCGGGGCCAAGGAGAAAATTCATATACATCACATCTCCTATCTCAACTTAAATAGAAAAGGCCCCGGGAAGGAATCAATGGAAGACCTTATCCCCCTGTGCGAATACCATCATATGCTTGTACATGCCTTAATAGATCAATACAAAAATAAATTCTATAGTAAGCGGCCCGGTTATAACTTCGAAAAAGCTTCCAAAGATGCTATAAAAGCTCTAATTCCGGAAAAGTACCTAACAGCTAAAGTAAAAAAAGATAAAGCTATCAAACGGCCAAAGCCCAAGCGAAAAAAGAGAACTAAAAAGAAGACTTAGGCTGGGTATTTTTGAAAAAACTATTCTTACGCTGTCTCGCGTATTTTTGAAAAAGTCAGATAAAAAGGATCGGGGAGAATGAAATTGCCCACCCCCCGCCGCCCTCGCGTAAATCTGAGATATCTCCTTTTAGAAAAGGGGGGTGGTTATATAATTTTTTTTATACTATACGCCCATCCGCACAGGTGGCACAGACGGGCACAGCTTGATGCTCTTCGTCATGATTAATAACGCAGTCTTCTATCGGGAACCATCCACGGCAGCTAAAACACTTGGCCGCGTCATCATCGTAATTGGTGAACTTGTCAGGGACATCGTCCCAAGTCGGTTCGTTATATTCCATGACGTTGTTTTCTAATACAGGTGGCGCACCATAGGGAAAATTATTCGCCGCATGCATCGGCAAATAATTGTTTGTATTATCAGTTAGGGCGTGAAATCTCATTTGTCTAGCCATTCGGTTTCCTCGCTCCATGTCGCCTCATGCAGCTTGTTTTGGATTTCGGTCAAACGCTCATTCGCTTCGTTAATTTTGTTCCGAAGGTAATCGGCGTCCTGCCACGTCGTGGCGGTTAATGACTGAAGGCCGCCGCGCACACCGGCAAGCTCGGCAATCTCATCGCACAGGTGCTGTCTTGTTGTAGCTCTCATAACTGGAAAAATAATATCAAAAGTTTTTGTTGAATGCAAGTAAAAAGATAAAAAAAAGGTGGCCTAATTGGCCACCATGCTCAGGATGCAATCCCAGCGGAATCGCTTCCACTCGCCGGTCTCGGTGCATCGGGCAGTAATGCCAGCGCATACGGTGTCGGCTTTGCAGGATGGGTTCAGCCGGTTGGCGAACTGTTCCTCGACTTCTACGGTGTAGTTGAACACCAAGCCCTTTAGGTTCTCCCGCCCTTCGTGGACGGCTGGTCTGTATTCAATAAGGAAGTTCCTCATAACAGAAATAGTGTCGCATGGATCACCGAATAA
>Ga0208763_1000063_pt1 | contig 24269 bp, 16 predicted proteins | sample ETNtaG_20_FD_185756 | JGI IMG/M metagenome (GOLD analysis project Ga0208763, IMG submission 185756) | Marine microbial and viral communities from oxygen minimum zone, Eastern Pacific Ocean - ETNP201306PF45B (SPAdes) (version 2) | ecosystem: Environmental > Aquatic > Marine > Oceanic ... | reverse complement strand
TAAGTAGCTACATGCCATTACCAATACGAAAACTCATAGTCAAAGCAAGGATGCTCTGGTGCGATATCAGAGGACATCATGGGCATAAATGGGATTATGAACCAGGCGAATACTATCTAGGAATGAGAAAAAGCAAGTATTGGAGAGATAGACATGATAAGAAATAGACAGAGAAACACACCATATACGCTTCCAATCAGAAAAGACATCACTCGGCACTATATGAACGAGAAGAAAACACCCACAGTATTGTCTTGGACGCATAGAAACAACCACAAATACGTATAGTCGGATAAATCATAAAAAGGTAAGCAAAAACATAAGCTCTCGACCGGTCTTTGTGATTAAATTCTGCGGCCTATCGGCATTTCTCAGAGACACACACAGAAACACACACAGAGCCTGCGACAGCTTTGCCCTTGACAAGCGGTATAAACCTTGGTATAATCACTATGTGGTTGCTGGTATAGTATTCTAAGCTCTGAGTATTCTCTGAGATATCACCAAATAAACCCTTGACAAAGTATTTCCCATATGGTAGAATGTATTTGTATTTCGGTAGTGAAATGAAATCATCTGTTATAGATTAGATATGAGAAGCACCGAGTACACGCCGAGACTTCTTTAAGGATGTTGTGGCCAACGGAACCTGTTCTGGGTGAAAGTTCCACGTTTAGTGGTGTTGGGTGGAAGTAGAGGTCTCGGCAACCCTTATAGACTCAACCGAATCACCCGTATGCCTTATATGCAACCACACCGAGTAATCTATAAATGCAATATTACTTCCTTTAGATATATCAAATGTTCTTACTTTGTTCTAGGGTGGAACCGGTCTTGTAGCTCAGTTGGATAGAGCATCTGTCTTCTAAACAGAAAGTCATAGGTTCGAGTCCTATCAAGACCACCACCCCCCTTAAAATGCTAGGAATTTCATGGCATTAAATGCCTTGACAAAATTGTCTGAGTATGATAGTATTATCATATAAATGAGAGGAGAATCAGCAAATGACATAGCCAATGGATAGATGCGTTAAAAGTGTGAACTCAAAGGCACTATTGATTTCACTATGCATACACATATAGTAGTGTCCGCTCTAGATGGGCCTAACTTCACAATGCCCTTATGTAATATTCTAGAGTGTCAGAATGACAAAACAAAGAATTTATGAATGACACAATTAGAACACAACTTACAAAAATATACACGTACAAAGGTATCTGTATTACATGATGGAAAACACGTAGCAGACGTTTACGTTGTACCAGATACCCTTGACAAAATGTTAAATGATGCGTATATGCAATCTCAAAGTATTAGTAACGCATGGTACATACACTCTATGGTTGACGCACATGTTGATTACGCAAGATCAACGAAACTTACAGATCGATTTGTGATAGAAGGTGTTACCTACACAGCGCAAAGCGATTCTTCTATTTCCGATGTAAAATGGGCGGCGGCGAATGTTTGACGTATTTTGTGCTTTGTTAATGACAGCCAATGGGTATATGTTGGAGTGTATTCCGATGAAGAAAAAACTCGATTACTTTGACTATTGCGATAAGGTTGTTCATTATTACAAACACGTACAGACGCATAGAGATTTTGACGGACAATGGTTCGGTCACTATTGCACAACAAAAGAAGAAATGGCAACATGGAATTTTAAATGAAACTATCCGACTTTAATAATCCAAATCGTATAGAAGTTACAGAGACTTATCCGTTTCTGCATACTAACGTTTACGAACAAATGACATCACACAATATTACAAGACACACAGGTCAAGTCGTAAATGCACATGTTGATTTAGAATTAACCACAAGAGAAAAATCTGGCACAATACTTACATCTAACGTTAAGTCTTCTATGACCGATTGGAATATGCACGAAGAGTTTGAAAGCTTTGCGTACATTGGATTACTTGCTTGTAGAAATGCAAGTATTCTATCAGAGAAAATGTTTAAACCAAATCTACACGTAGGGGAATGTTGGGGTATAGTCTATGAAAAGGGAAAGAATACAAAACGTCATAGTCATTGGCCGTATACCTATGCGTTTGGTTATTACTTAACAGACACAAAGAATAGTAGTCCTCTTGTTTTTCCCACAGCAAATAAAACAATCTATCCGAAAAAAGGTGATCTGATAATCTTTCCTGGTCACGTACAACACGAAGTACCAGAAATAGAAACAGACGAAGAAAGATTAATGGTTGCAGGTAATATATATCACAGTTATGAAAGAGTTTGATTACAATTTAGATTATAAGCATACGTTGTTTAGACCAAATGATCGTAGATATCGTATTGGTCGTGGCGAACAAGGAGTATTATTAGTTCGTCCTTATACAGAAAATATTTGTCAGCATTGGAGATTTAAAACACCCACCATCGCAAAAAAATCGGCGCAGAAAATTTTTGATATGTATCTAGATTACAGAATAGAAAAAGACTTTGTAGGTATGGATATGTGCCGTAAGTTTTTAGAGATGGGATTTACAAGAGCAAGAAGATATGCAAATCACAAAGATGGTCGTATCTATAATGAAAAGTTTGAACGTATTCCACAAGCCAAAGATGCATTGACAAATGACAAAGCAAAGTCTGCTCGTATCTTCAAAGAGTATAGAGATTTAGTTACAAATGATGAATTCTATATTACATTAAGAAAACAATGGCGTGAACGTGAGAATAATACTGTATAAAGCACCACAAAAATATCTAGTTCATGACTTTGACAAAGAAGAATTGAACGATGTAATGCAAATTGTAAAAGACCTTGGCGTAAAATATTACGTTTTGGTGTACTAAATATATGAATGAACACCACACATTTCTCAGGTCTAGACGGATTCGTTTGGTTTATTGGAGTTGTTGAAGACAATAACGACCCTGATAAATTAGGACGAGTTAAAGTTCGTGCATACGGACACCACACAAATGATCTCTCAGATATTCCTTTAGAATATTTGCCATGGGCAACAGTCATGGCGCCAACAAATGATACCTCAATGCAAGGAGTTGGCGATTTCAGTACGATAATACCTGGCACATGGGTGATAGGATTCTTTTTAGACGCTGAAGAAAAACAACAACCTGTTGTCATGGGTACACTCAGAGGTAACCCTGGTTCTGGTCCAAATAAAAATTTAGGTTTCTCTGACCCAAGAGAAATAAATCCACAAAGAAAAAAATGGTCTGGTCATGGTACACTCACGGGCCCAGATCAAAATTTGAATATGACCACAGACCCAAAATTTATTGAGAGTGATGTAAATAGACTTGCAAGAAATAACCCCGTCTTACCTCATAGTATTCTACAAACTAAAGAAGATGCGAGAACAAAAGAAGTGCCAATCGCAAATGAGGAAAAAAGTATTGGTGGAATGTATATAGAAGCGGACGGCAAATGGGATGAACCCGCATCAACTTATGCAGCTGTCTATCCTAATAATAATGTAAGAGAAACTTATGGTAAAAACATAAAAGAATATGATGACACAGATGGTGCTACTAGAATTCATGAGATACATGGTGAGTCTGGTACCTTTTATGAGATAGACCACAAAGGAAATAAAGTAACTAGAATAACTGGCGACAACTATGAAGTAATCGCAGGTAGTGATTTCGTAAATGTTAAAGGTGATGTTAATCTTACAATAGATTCTAACTGTAATACTTACGTTAAAGGTAATTGGAATATACAAGTAGATGGTAATGTTGTGGAAAATATTAAAGGAACATACGATCAAAACGTAACCGGCGATGCGACAATGGACGCAAAAACAATCAATCTTAATAACGGAACTAAAGGTGCAGCTCGTCTAGACGATACAGTTGATACTGGCGATGACCCTGCTGGAATCTCGGGTTCTGATGGTTCAAATAAAATAGAAACTGCTTCTAAAACAGTAATCATTGGTGATTAATCTCTTAACTTTTGTATAAATAATATAATAGTAGGAGTTTTTAATGGCATCAAGACCAGGCAGAGCAGGTGCAGACGCACAAGCATCAAATTTATCTGATAAATCAACTAGGATTTACAGAGACTTAGACTTGTTCTTTAAGAAAAAAGGAACAAACTCAGATGTCAATAAGGTCGAAGATATACAAGCAGTCAAACGATCTGTAAGAAATCTCGTACTACTAAACGAACATGAGAAACCTTTTCACCCAGAGATACACTCTGGTGTAAGAGATATGTTATTTGAGAACATGACGCCTGTGGTTTCAAATATTCTTGCAAGAAAAATTGAAGATGTAATCGTTAACTTTGAACCAAGAGCAAGATTACAAACTGTTAGAGCAATACCTCAGTTTGATAAGAATGCTTATGAAGTATCCATAGAATTTTTTGTAGTTAACGCACCAACAGAATTAGTTGATATGTCAATAATGTTAGAGAGAATACGATAATGGCTACTACTACAAATAAAAAGAATTTAAGAGTTACAGAATTAGACTTTGACCAGATCAAAGAAAACTTAAAGATATATTTAAAAGCACAAAAAGAATTTACAGACTATGATTTTGATGGTTCTGGTTTTGATATATTACTTGACTCTCTTTCATACAACACACACTATCTAGGTTTCAATGCTAATATGTTAGCAAACGAAATGTTTTTAGATACATCATCTTTAAGATCATCAGCTGTATCTCATGCAAAAACACTAGGATATGAAATTACATCAGCAAGAGCTCCTTTTGCTACAATAAACGTTTCACTTAAAACAGATTCAAATACAAAAACTATGCCAGCAGGTACAGCATTTACTACTACACTTGATGGTGTTAACTATCAGTTTGTTACTATCGCTGATATTACAGGTACCAAGTTTGGTAACTCTGTTAACTTTGATGCTCAAAAAGTTTATGAAGGTACTTACGTTACAACAAGATATACAGTTGATACATCTGATTTAGAACAAAGATTTATTTTAAGAGATAACAGAGCAGACACTTCTACACTTACAGTTAAAGTACAAAACTCTGCCTCTGATTCAACAACTGTAACTTATACAAAAGCAACTGATATTACGCAACTAGAAAAAACAAGTACAGTTTATTATTTACAAGAAATAGAAAACGGAAGACACGAAGTTTACTTTGGTGATAGTGTTGTATCTAAAGCTGTTGATGATGGAAATATTGTTATTTTACAATATGTTGTTACAAACAAAACAGAAGCCAATGGCGCTTTTGTATTTACACCACCAGCATCTATTGATGGTGTAACTGATATTACTTTAACAACAGTTGAAAGAGCAACAGGTGGTAGTGAACCAGAAAGTATTCAATCAATAAAATTAAACGCACCTTTAGATTATGCATCGCAAGGTAGATGTGTAACTACAGGTGACTATGAAGTTTTTGTTAGAAAATTATTTCCACAAACTCAAGCAGTAAATGTATTTGGTGGAGAACAAGGTTCTTACAATTCATCAACTGGTGTAACATCAACACCAGAGTATGGTAAAGTTTTTATATCTGTTAAATCAACAACAGGTGCAAACTTAACTACATCACAAAAAACACAATTAGTTTCTGACCTATCTAAATTTACTGTTGCATCTATATCGCCAGTTATTGTTGACCCAGAAACTACAAAATTAAGATTGACTTCTAGTATTGTTTATAATGCAAGCGCAACAACAAAATTAGCTTCCGAATTAGTAACTGCTGTAACAACTGTATTGACTGACTATAATACTTCTACTCTACAAACTTTCAACGGACAATATAGAGCATCAGCAGTTTCTAAATTAATTGACGAAGCTGATACTGCAATATTAAATAACACAACAACTGTTAAATTATCTAAAGACTTTGTACCAACGTTAGGTACAACTAAATCTTATAACATAGCATTTAATAATGCATTGTTACACCCAGAGGATGGTTACCTTGCATCAACTGGTGGAGTTCTTTTCTCTTCAGGTTTTAAAGTTGGTACTGATACAACAACTGAATTCTTTTTTGATGACGATGGTAACGGAAATTTAAGACGTTATGCTTTGATTGGTACAACTAGATCATATGCAGATAATGTAGCAGGTAGTATTGATTATGCTTCAGGTTATATATCAATTAACAATATCAACATAACTGCCATATCTAATGTTGATGGTGAAACTTCAACAGCAATACGATTAGTTATTACACCAGCAACAAATGATATAGTACCAGTCAGAAATCAATTATTGGAAATTGATTTTACTAATACATCGATTTCTGCTTCAATAGATACAGCAACGTCTTCTGGTTCGTCATACAGCACATCTGGTTCTGGTAGCTCTACGACTACAACCACTACGACATCTGGTGGTACGTCAAGTTATTAGAATGAAGAAAGATGACAACTAAACTCGTAAACAAAGTATCACACCAAATAGAAACTCAACTGCCTGACTTTGTTAGAGCAGATCATCAACTATTTGCTAGTTTTGTTGAGGACTATTTTCAGTTTTTAGAGTCTGCTAAAGTTACTTTAGATTTTACAACTGATTACTTAATTTTAGAACCAGAAACAAAAGGTTACTTATTATCTGAAAATGGAATACTTGGTGCAGCTGTAGATAGAATAGTTTTAGAATCTAGTACAGAATATACACCAGGTGAAATTGTAAAAGGTTCAAGGTCTGGTGCAGAGGCAAAAGTAATTGTTGAAGATGTAAGAAATGTTTCACTTTATATTGGTGCCAACAATAGATTTGAAATTGGTGAAAATATAGTAGGACAAACTTCTGGTGCAACTGCTAAGATCGTAACATATAAAGCAAACCCTGTACAAAATATTCAACAACTTTTGGATTATGCTGATGTAGATAATTCTTTATTTGAATTCTTTGACCAAATTAAAGAATCATTTATGGCAACTATTCCAAATAGTTTAGCATCAAATGTATCTAAAAGGAATCTAGTAAAATCCATACGTGATTTATATGCAGCCAAAGGAACGTCTGAAGGTCATAAAGTATTCATGCGTTTACTTCTTGATGAGTCTGCTGAAATATTTTATCCAAATGAAAACATGTTACGAGTATCAGATGGTAAATGGAGAGCAAGAAAACTAATTAGAGTTTCAACCAATGGTTCTGGTTCAGGTCAAGAAACTGTTAACCAAGTTATTACAGGTCAAACTTCTGGTGCAACAGCTGTTGTTGCGTCAGCATCTACGTTTCAACAAGGAACAACTTCAGTTATTGAATTAGCAATTGAAGACTTATCTCAAGGTGACCCTTTTGTAACTGGTGAAGAAATTAAATGTATATCAAACTCTCTAGACTTAGAAATATCATTTACTATTAAAAGTATTATCAATCAAACAAACTTAGATAACCCTGGTATTTTACACTCTGCGTCTGAGGCTGCTGTTATTGATACTGACAAGGGAAATGGTTTTGCAGATGTATTAGTTAATAGTTTAAAAAGAGGTTCTGTATCTGACACTTTTATACAAACTGCTGGTACAGGGTATCGTCTTGGTGAAAAGGTTTTATTTTCATCAGCTGGTGGAGAGAATGAAGCATCAGGTATTATTAGTATTTTAGGTGGTGGTATAGAATTAGAAACTGCCACAGATACAACATCTGGTTTACTATTAAAAGAGATAGGTACAACAAGAACTGCTGAAGAATTTAATATACAGTTAGAATCAAATACAGTATTGGATGGACCATATTATGTTTTTGCTACTGGTGAAACAAAAGTAAATGGAAAACAACAATTATCTGGTGGTGCCAAAGGTTATTACTATCCTTTATTTTTAACTCAAGCTGGTGCAGGTGGTGCCGATAATTCTAATCCATTTAAATTTGTGGAGTTTCCTGGTATTACTTTTTATATGCCAGCGGCAGAAAGAAACTATGCATTATCATCAGCACCTACAGGTCAGTTTAACTCAGAGGATTATATCTCATACCCTGTATTAGAAAACGATAAAATTATTTTAGATAGAACTGATGGGTCTGGTGCAAATGCTGGTGGAAGAATTATATCAGATGAAACACAAGTAACGTTAGATACTTTTGGTGACGATAACGATCAAATATTTTTAGAACCAGGTACTTTTGATACAGGCACAGCATCATCAATAAGAAAAATATTTTTAACTGATAAAGGACAAGGATACGTATCTTTACCAACTGTTACAGTAGAAACTGCTGCTGGTAGTGGTGCAAAAATATTAGCACTTACAAATGATATTGGTGGAATTGAATCTTTAAAAATTAATGACTCTGGTTTTGATTACGATGCTAATGATTTACCAGACATGCGTTTTAGAGCTCACTTTGTATTAAAAGATATTACTGGTTCATTTGTAGCTGGAGATCAATTAACTTCACATACTGGTGTGGTTAAATCTTTTAATGCTGACACTCAACAATTAGATGTTACACTAGAGGATATTGTTAAAATAAGACATGAACAAGCAGTTGTTTACAACGCACCTTTTGTTCAAGAAAGTAATGAAGGTCTTGCTGGTCATCATGTTCTTATGGAAGATGTCAAAGATTTACCAGGTGAACCAGATGATAATATTGTATTAAATGGTACATCTATTGTCTCACCACCAACCAGATTTATTGAAGTAAAAGTTAAAAAGGTTAGAAACGCAGATGATACAGCAAACGTTTTTGAAATAGATAACGTAAGACAAAAAAGTTTAAAACTAGTTGAAGGTAATACTTATTACTTTGATTTATCAGATAGTTCTTTATATGATGTTGTTGAGGCAAACAGACATAGACTAAGATTTTCTGAAACACCAGATGGCACACATGCAAGTGGAACAGCTTATACAACGGGTGTAACTGAAAGTGGTATAACAATAGCAACTGGTACTGAAGGTGCGTACATACAAATTACAATAGCATCTAATGCTCCTACCCTTTATTATTATTGTGTCAACCATTCTGGTATGGGTGGAATTGTGGAAACAAACACACCACAAAGTTTTGTAACAGATGCTGGTGGTAACGTATTACTAAATGGTACAAGTGAAAAAATAGATCACATACTTGCAGAACCTGTTAATGGTGCTAATCCATTATTGAAAATAGCGCTTGAAGATAACTCAGGTAATATTATAACTGAACAATCTATTGACAGTCCTTTACTTGTTGCAAACGCTGGTTCTAAATTATTAATTGATAATGACATAGATGTACAAACTACTTTCATTCTCGATGAGAATGGTGCTCGTATGAAGAATGAAGATCATGGTAATTTAATTACTCTTGAAGATAGTTTAGATGCTGGAAAAATATTAGATGAGACAGATGTTTCAGCTGCAGACTTTATTGTATTAGATGGTACAAACTCTGATTCTAAAAATGCAGCTGATAGTTTAATACTAAATGAAAAAATAGATTTCTTAACTGGTGGGAACGTAGAAATAACCACAGCAACAGCAAGCGGTAAAGTATTATTATCAGATATTGCTACTGGTACTATTAATGCTGGAGTACAACAAACTACCGAAGGTGCCTATAACACAATCGACTCATTAATTGGTGAAGACCTAATACGTGTACAAGACTCTTACTACTATCAACAATTCTCTTACGAAGTACAAGTAGGTCAATCAGTATCAACATATATTAATGAGTTAAGAAAAGCTGTTCACCCATCTGGGTTTGCACCTTTTGGTAAAGTTAGTATTGCATCATTTATTAATTTAGGTGTGCAAACTTCTGGTGGCGATACGTTCTCACCTATTCTTGGTTCTGTTCTTACAACATTGTTTGATGAGAAATTTAGAAGAACACATATTATACCAGACTCAGAAAATAGAATTGGTAATAGAGGAGATGCAATATTAATTAACTCTACTGCTGGTTCCTCTACGGATGCTGGAGATAACTTCTTATTTGAAGATGGTACAATAGATCAGTTTGGTAAAGGTGGAAGAGTTATGGCAGAGACTTCTTTGACACCTGGTGGTAAAGCACAAAATCATTTCATACCAACATACAATATGAATATATTATCTAAAGCTACACCAAGAGCACCACAAAACTTTTTAAGAACAATTTCAGATGAAATATTTCCTGATAGTGAAGGTATTCAATTAGAAGGTTCAGAATTAGATACTTTAAGATTAGATGGTATCGACCCATTACCACAAGTTGCTTTTCTTGTATTAAATTCTACAGCTGTAAGTGGCACAAACGCAGGTGATAATATATTATTAGAAAGTTCTACTGGTGAAGGTGATACTTCTAGGATGTTATTAGAAACAAGCTCATTTACATTTGATGCAGCTCAAGTATTATCAGTTAATTCAAAAATATTAATAGAAGACTCTTTAAAAACTTATGACTCAATTCCTTTATCAGAATTTGAGGGATTAAGATTAGTCGATATACTCAGACCATCAAAAATATTATTAGGACAACCATCTGATATACTAACAGAAAACAATAGACATTTTACAAGTAAAATTATAGAAGAGTTTGATGGAGTATCCCCATTAGAATTAGAAGATAACTCTGGGTTCTTTAATTTAGAAGATGGTTTAGTTACACCTGAACTATTATCTAATAGAGGATTAGACAATGGTACCTCAGATATAAATCAAGCAGGTGTAGATGACTCTGATGGTATTAAGTTAGAGATAGATGGTTTCTTAAAACTAGATGGACATTTAGTTACATCTGGTCCTCTTACAGGTCAAGTAATTGACTCTGACGAATTTATTATATCTGAAAAAACTGGTTCTGCTAATGAAAGATTTATCTTAGAAGAGGATGGAGTTATTATTGTTGAAGACTTTTCAACAAACTCTGTACAAGAACATTTACTCATGGAAGATGCAACTATGGTACCAGGTACAAAAATGAAAGCAGAAAAGACTACTCAGAAAAACTTTGCTGACGCATTTCTACTTGAAGATGCAGCCCAAGAAGTTGCAACAGATAGTTTAGTATTAGATGCCACAGATAGTTCTGGTTCGGATGCTGGTTTTAAAGTATTAAGTGAACAAGATATTGACGATGCAGCAATACTAGTAGAGAACATATTATTAGAAAGTTCAACTATATTTGCAGACGAAGGTCAGATACCTCACGATACATTAGAATTATCTGGTGGTCCTAAGAAATTCAATAAAGACATACCTCTATTAGTGGTTACATTAGGAAGTCAACCCATTGTTAAATCTTCAGTAATTGAAGTAAGGAGTGCTTAATATCGTATAAATAATATAAATACAAAAGGAAGTGTATATCAATGACAGCAATTATAACAGAAAAATTTAGACAACATAACGCAAATCAATTTAGCGAATCTTTCTCAGAAGCTTCGGCATCAACTTATTACTTATTTTTAGGAAAATCAATGCCTTTCACATCTGGTACATCAGGTGGTACCGACACTTCTCCACCTACACCAGCGGATAGCGTTTCCAATGAGTTCTATCTATGGGACTCTATGTTAGGTGCTAAAAAAATTACAAGTTCAGATATCTCGTTTGCACTTCCTAGAGTTAACTGGGCTAACAGTACAGTATTTGATATGTACGATGACACAGTTTCATCTTCAAATACAACTGCGTCAGGTTCATCTTCTTTATATGGTTCTAATTTTTATTTTATGACATCTAATAAAGATGTATATAAAGTATTAGACAACAATGGTGGAGCTGCATTTTCTGGTTCAGAACCTACATCTACATCTACATCACCTTTTGCTTCTGGTGGATATATTTTAAAATATATGTACACAATTACAGCGTCTGAAGCTGTTAAATTTATTACAACAGATTACATACCTGTATCAACAGATACAACTGTTTCAGCAGCTGCGGTAGATGGTAAAATAGAATCAGTTAAAGTTACAGGTGGTTCTGGTTATACAAACGGAACATACTACGCACCAGTCTTTGGTGATGGAACATCGCAAGGTACATCAAGTGGTGCAATCATAAGAATTACAGTATCAGGTGGCACAATTCAATCATTTGGATTAACTGCTGGTACAGACACAACAATACACGCAGGTGGAGCTGGTTATACTTTTGGAAAAGTTTCTTTAACAAACGTATTTTCAGACACAGGTTTATCAAGTTCAGCAAACATGGGTTCAGGTACAGGTGGTGATGTAAGAGTTATCATATCACCTAAAGATGGCCATGGTAAAAATGCGGTAGAAGAATTAGGTGGTCACTTTGTAATTGCAAATACAACAATCACTCAGGCAGAGGGTGATGACTTTACAGTTGCAAATGACTTTAGACAAGTTGGCATAGTCGTTGACCCAACAACGTTTGGAACATCGACCGTGGCATCATCTACAACTGCAAGACAAACCTATGTTGTTAAGTTCTCTTCTGCCACGGGTACTTTTGATGTTGATGAGCAAATCACTCAAGCAACGACAGGTGCTGTAGGTCGTGTTGTTGAGTGGGATGCCACACGAAAATTATTGTACTATCAACAAGAAAGATTTAGCACATATGGTACAGCAACAACCACACAAAGTTTTACAGCGTTTAGTGGCACCAATACAATAACAGGTGCAACAACAAATGCTGTGGGTACACCATCGTCAACAGGTTCAGATACAGTTACACTTGCAAATGGAAATACTGTAACACTAACAAGTGGATATGCAAACCCAGAGTTGCAGCCAGATAGTGGTAATATAGTTTATATTGAAAACAGAAAACCAATTCAGAGGGTATCAGATCAGACGGAAGACGTTAAGATAATTATTGAGTTTTAAGGATTAATATGGCACAGAAAATCGACTTAAACGTAGCACCATATTATGATGATTTTGCAGAAAATAAAAATTTTCATAGAATACTCTTTCGACCAGGGTATGCTGTTCAAGCAAGAGAGTTAACACAGCTACAATCAATCTTACAAAATCAAATCGAAAGATTTGGTTCACATGTATTTCAAGAAGGTAGTGTGGTTATACCTGGTGGATTTTCTATTAATAACGAATACTATTCAGTACAACTTGCTACAGCTTTTGCTGGTGAGTCAGTTGACCCATCACAATATTATAATGCAACTTCGCCAGTAACAATCGTAGGTGCGACTTCTGGTGTAAGAGCAAAAGTAATTGGATATAAAGATGCAACATCATCATCACAACCATTATTATATGTACATTATATTTCTTCTGGTTCAGATTTAGAAACAACTGAGTTTCAAAACTCAGAGCAAATCTTTGCAGATACTAGTATCACACATACTACAACTTATGCAATAAACACAAATTCTGCTACAACACATACTACTGCTTCTCAAAAAGGTACAGCCATAACATCAAATACTGGTGTATATTTTATCAGAGGAACTTTTGTACAATTAAATGAACAAACAATTGTATTATCAGATAACGATCAATCCCCATCAGCTAGAATTGGTGTAACATTAAACGAAGAATTGGTAACACCTGAAGTAGATGAGTCTTTAACAGATAATGCAACAGGTGCTTCAAACTTTGCAGCCAAAGGTGCTCATAGATTAAAAATAAGTTTAGATTTAAAAAGTTTAGACTTAACATCAACAGCAGATAGTGACTTCATAGAAATAGGTAGAGTAGAAAATGGTAAATTAAAATCAGATGCTAGACCAACTCAATATTCTGTATTAGGAGAAACATTAGCAAGAAGAACTTTTGACGAGTCTGGTGACTATACTGTAAGACCTTTTCAATTTGATGCTAGAGAAATGATTGATAACAGACATCAAGGTACAGACTTTAGAGGAGTTTATACTGATGGTGCGGCAACACAAGATGGTGGAACTGCTGGTGAAGGTAAATTTGTTTTAGCTGTATCACCAGGTAAAGCATATGTAAAAGGATTTGAGATTGAAAAATCAAATGTTACATTTAAAGATGTAAACAAATCTAGACAATTTGAAAATGTAAACACAGGTTCAATAAACGCAGAATTAGGTAACTTTGTTAAGATAACAAACATGTACGGTCAACCAGATGTTACAGATATATCTGGTGAAACAACAGCATATAAAACAATTGGACTATTCGATGATGTTACATCAACGAGAGGAACCGCGGCAGGTACACAAATAGGGGTCGCAAGAGCAAGAACAATACAATACGACTCTGGTACTATGGGAAATACAGATGCCGTGTTTAGATTATATCTTTTTGATATTAGACCATTTACATACTTAACATTAAACGATAATCCAAGTACATCATTAACTGCTAATCATAGTAATGGTGGAGTTAGAGTTAAAGGTGCTTCATCAAACGCAACAGGTTTTGTGTTTGGTGCATTAACAAGTGGTACAACAGTTGTACTTACAAATGTGTCTGGTACTTTTACACTTGGTGAAAAACTTATAGTATCTGATAGTGCAGAGACAGATCAGATAGTAGAAAATTCATCTAACGCAGATTTAACTATATCAAATATTGTAACACACATATTTTCAGAAACTAGAAGTTTCTTTATGGATGACCCAGACGGTGGTCAAGATTTTACAGCTGATGCTGTATTAATATCTACAACAACAGGTGATGCAGGTCAAATAGTAATTGATGGTACAGATAGTTCTGGTACAGATGCAAACGATAATATAGTTCTTGAAGAAGATAACTCAACAACAGTTGCTCTTGAATCTGAAAAAATTGCTAAACTAAATCAAGCAGAAAAAAATATCGCATTATACAGATTACCTAAACCAACTATTAAAACATTATTAACAGAGGCTAATAATGGTGCGTCTGATACTACAATGACAATTAGAAGACAGTTTATCGCAACGACAAACTCTTCTGGTGCTGTATCATTTACTGCTGGTGCAAACGAAACATTTTTAGCATATACAGATCAAGATTATACTTTAACAGTATTAACTGCTGGTGCAGGTGGAGCTGCAAATCAAGGTGACGTGGTTGATATTGAGTCAACTTTGTCTGGTGTGGGTACAGCTACGATTACTATATCAGATAATACAAATTTTGGAAATAGTGCTAAAGTTAAATTAACTGCTACACTTTTAAAAACAAATATTACACAAAGAATTAAAACAACTAACTTATCTAAACAAGTTAAAGTTGCTGGTGGAACAACAGGTGCTTTTGGAACAAGACCTACAGATGATGTAATATCATTAGGAAGAGCAGATGCGTTTGCTCTAGGTGCTGTGTTTGACTCAGAGGATACAAGTTCAGATGCATCAGCACCACAAATAGCATTAACTGCTGTTCAAGGTACATTCCTAAGAGGAGAAAAAATTACAGGTGGAACTTCTGGCGCTGTTGCAAGAGTTATTACACCAACAACACCAGTAACATATTATTTACAAAATGGTGTAGGCGCTACAGACTTTGTGGCAGATGAAACTATTACAGGTGCATCTTCAGGCGCAACTGCTGTAGTATCAAGTGTAACTGCTGGTTCAAAAGTTATTACTTCACATTATACTTTAGATACAGGTCAAAGAGATAACCTTTATGACATAGCGAGAATACAATTAAAACCAACTTTCTCAAAACCAAGAGGAAGATTATTAGTTGTATTTGATTTCTTTAGTCATTCTTCTGGTTCTTTCTTTACGGTAGACTCATATTCAGATGTTGCTGGTCAAATGGGATATGATGATATTCCAACATATACAGCTACAAGAGTTGACCCAGATGAACCAGAACCAACTGGTGAGTTTCCATTAACAGATATTGTTGACTTTAGACCAACGTGTGAAAATACTGTTGGTGCTAGTGAAAGTATTGCAACAGTAGATACCATTACAGGTAACTCTTTTGATTTCTTCCATAGACAATTTGATGGCACAGGTGCTTCGACAGTAGATACACCAAAACCAAACACTTTAGGAACAGCTGATTTTGAATTTTTCTTATCAAGAAAAGCATTAGTATTCATAACGCAAGAAGGTGATATAAAAGTTGTAGAAGGTACTTCAGCTGAAGTTCCTGAAGAACCTAAAGAATTAGAAAACGCAATGAAACTTGCGTCATTGTTTATACCTGCTTACACTTTCAGACCTACAGATGTTCAAATCGAAAGATTTAGAACTCAAAGATTTACTATGAGAGATATTGGTAAACTACAAAAAAGAATTCAAAACATTGAATACTATACTAATTTATCTTTACTAGAAAGAAACGCAGAGTCTTTTGAAGTTACAGATGCGAATGGTTTAAACAGATTTAAATCAGGTTTCGTAGTTGATAACTTTGCAGGTCACAGAGTAGGTGATGTTAAAAATAAAGATTATCAAAATGCAATGGACATGGAAAAGAAAGAATTAAGACCTAAGTGTGTTATGAGAAATGCATCGTTAAAAGAAGAAGCTACTTCAGATGCAACTAGAACAGCTGCTGGTTATCAAAGAACTGGTGATCTAATTACACTTCCTTATACAAGTGTTACATTATCAGAAAATCCTTATGCAACTAGAACTGAAAAAGTACAACCAGTTATTACTGCTCAATGGGTTGGTAATGTTGACTTAACACCAACAGGCGATGAGTGGTTTGAAACAGAAACAGCACCAGATTTAATAATTAATGTTGATGGTAACTTTGATGCTGTAAAAGCTGCAAACAGAAACAGACTAGGTACTGTTTGGAATTCATGGGAAACACAATGGTCAGGTACAGTTGCTACTCGTACTGAAACAAGAACATCAGGTAACACACTTATTACTAGAGCAATTCAAACTGTAAGATCAGATTTAAGAAGAACAGGTATTCGTACAGATGTTGTTGAACAAATAGATGAAGAGTCTCAAGGTACAAGAGTTATATCAAGAGCATTAATACCTTGGGTTAGACCAAGAAACATAACTTTCAAAGGTCAAGGATTTTTACCAAATACAAAACTTTATGTATTCTTTGATGGAACAGCGATGGCTCCATATGTAACACCAAAAAATACAACTTATACCTCAGATGATACTGTTGCTGAAGCTGTACAATTAGTTTCAGATGGTAAAGGTGATGTTGAGGGTACTATGAGAATACCTGAGTATAGATTTGCTGGTCAACAGGCTGTACCTAAATTTAAAACTGGTGAAGTAGAATTTAGAATTACTTCTAGTTCAACTAACCTTCGAACACCGTTACCAAAAACTGCAGGTCAAACAACATATGTTGCAAAAGGTATTTTAGAAACTGAACAAGAAACTATTGTTGCAACTAGAAACGCTAGAGTGGTACAAACAGGCGTATCTGAAACTACAAGTAGATTGGATACATCATCAAGAGTTATTTCTACCCGAGATATTGAACGAGGTGGAGATAGAGGAAATCAACAAGAGAGAAGTAATAACCCAGACCCACTAGCACAAACTTTCTTAGTAGAAGAAGAGGGTGGATGTTTCGTAACAGAGCTTGATGTTTATGTAGAAACAAAAGATAACGATTTACCAATGTGGGTTGAACTGAGAAACGTAGTTAATGGTTATCCTGGTGCCAAGATATTACCTTTTGGTAGAAAACTATTACAATCTAGTGAGATCAATACATCATCTACAGCTGCAACTGCAACAACATTTACTTTTGATGCACCTGTATATTTAAAACAAGGTGCTGAATATTGTTTTGTATTAAGATCAAATTCATTAGATTATAAAGTTTGGATATCTAGAATGGGTGAAACAGATATTGGTGGATTAAGAATTGTATCTAAACAACCACATCTTGGTGTATTATTTAAATCACAAAATAATAGAACATGGACACCATCAGACTCAGAGGATTTAAAATTTACTTTAAGAAAAGCATCTTTTAATACTACAGCTGCAGGTAATGTTACATTAGTTAATAATCCTATTGGAGAAGCTATTACAAATGAAATAGGAAATACTGTATATGTAAACAGACTTAAAACAAATCCTTTAATTATGACAAATGGTTCTACTACAATGAAAGTTAAACATGACGATCATGGTATGTATTCTACATCTAATAATGTTGTTATAACAGGTGTCAGTTCTGGTATTGAAACAACTCTAGGTGCAACAATAAGTGCTAGTGCAACTTCATTAACACTTTCAGCTGCTACAAACTTTCCAACAGGTAACATAACTGTTAAAATAGGAAATGAAATTATTACTGGTTCATTATCTGGTACAACATTATCATCTTTAACTAGAGGTGCTGGTGGTTCTACTGCGGTAGGTCATACTGCTTCAGACAAAATAGAATTATATCAGATATTAGGAACACCATTAACAGAAATAAATAAAGAACATACATCAATAGCAAATATTGGTACAGATTACTATACAATTGCTTTAACAACTGCACCAACAATTACTGGTGGTTCAACAACTGCTGAAGTTGGTGGAACAGCTGTTTATGCTTCTGAGAATTATAGATATGAAACAATTAAAACTGCATTGTCTGTTTTGGAATTACCAACAACAACTGTTTCAGCTAAAATAAGAAATACAACAGCAACATCGCCAAGTGGTAGTGAAAGTTCTTTCCAAACTACATCTTTGGCAGACGCAACAACTTTAACGTTAAACGAAAACAACAAACAGTCTATATCAAATATGGTTGCATCACAAATAAATGAAACAAATGAACTTGCAGGTGCTAACTCTTTATTCATACCATTAACGTTAGGTTCTAATAACGCAAACTTATCACCTGTGATTGATGCAGATAGATTATCTGCTGTATTAATCGCAAACAAAATGAATTCTATTACAGGTTCTAGTGGAGTATTCCCTACAACTGATTACGTAACAAACGAAGCACCAGATGGTGACCAAAATGCATTTATCTATATTACTAAAAAAGTTGCGTTAGAATCACCAGCAACAGCAATTAAAGTTATATTCTCAGCACACAAACATAATAGTGCAGATATTAAATGTTTATTTAAAACTTTAAGATCAGATGATGCTTCTGATTTTGATGAACTAGGTTACACTTTCTTTAACACAACTGGTACAACAGATGTTGAAGTTGGTTCATCACTTGAAGATGATGACTTCCAAGAATATGTATTTACTGCTGGTGTTACGGATGATGGTATAGGAACACCACTACCAGAGTTTATTCAATTTGCAATTAAAATAGTAGGACAAGGAACTAATGCAGCTGAACCAATCAGAATAAAAGATTTTAGAGCATTAGCATTGGCAACATAATGAGTAAAGAATATTTAAAAGTAGAGGGTTATGATAATTTAGTTAGAGATAATAATAGTCACGCTATTATTAATACTGACAAGTCTGCATATCAAAGAGCAGTCGCAAGAGCAAAAGCAGCTGCAAAAGAAAGAGACGAAATTAGAAATAACGCAAGAGAGATAAATAATTTGAAGTGCGAAATGCATGAAATAAAAGATATGTTAAAAAAGGTGTTAGAAAAAAATGGCAATTAGAGCAACATCGATAGATAACAATAGTACGATAGAACAATTACGTATTCAGTTCAATAATCTAATTACGGATGTTACTGCTATTGAGGCAGGTACTCTAAACTTAACAAACGTTGCAGCCACTACAATATCAGTAGGAGATTTAACTGTAACGGGGTCTTTTTTGCTAGATGCAATATCACCTACTACATTTACACTTAATAACGACAGATTTACAGTAGAGGGTCAAACAGATGATAACTTTGAAACAATCGTTGTATTTACAGAACCTACAGCAGATAGAACAATCACGTTCAAAAATGAGACTGGTACAGTCGCATTTACTGCCGATTTAGGATTTGCGAACTCTACATTAACACAATTACCTACAGCTGAGGGAAATGCTGATCTCGCAGGTGGGGAAACACCCTTTGATACTACTGCTGCTGATGCCTTTGGATTTGCATTATCATCAAATTTATATGATATGAATGAACCAAAAGGAACAACAAGTACGCAAGATTTAGGTCAATCAACGGGTATTTAATATGATAAATAATAAATATAAATAAAGATAAAACTAGGAGAATCTTAAAATGCCAACAGTACTACAATTTAGAAGAGGTACTACGTCTCAGAACAATGCATTTACCGGCGCCATTGGAGAGATCACGTATGACACAACTACCGATGTGTTACGTGTCCACGATGGTAGTACAGCTGGTGGCTTTAGCATGGTCTCTGCAGGTAGTACAGCAACACTTACAAACAAAACATTAACAAGTCCACAGATAACAACTTCAATTATTCCTTCAAGCGCCGATGGAGCAACGATTGGAAGTGCGTCAGCTGAATTTTCAGACTTGTTTTTAGCAGACGGTTCAACAATTCAATTTGGAAATGACCAAGATATAACTTTAACTCACGTTGCAGATACAGGTTTAATTTTAAAACACACAGCAACAGGCGATAACAGCTCAGTTGCTTTAACTTTGCAAACAGGTGAGACAGATATTCAAGCAGATGATGTTATTGGAAAAATAGATTTCCAAGCACCAGATGAAGCTCAAGGTACAGATGCAGTATTAGTTGCAGCTGGAATCGAGGCAGTTTCAGAAGGTGACTTTAGTACATCAAACAATGCAACAAAATTAAGTTTCAAAACTGCGGCATCAGCTGCAGCTGCTGAAACAATGAGTTTAAGTTCTGCTGGTATTTTAACAACATCAAGTAATATAGTATCAGGTGGAAATGTTGTAATCGCTGACGCAGGTAATATAGGTTCTGCTTCAGATACAGATGCCATCTCTATAGGTTCAGATGGTGATGTCACATTAACACAAGATTTAGAATTACAACACGATGGTGCTATTCTTTCTTTTGGTGCTAATGATGATGTTACAGTAACACACGTTGCTGATACAGGTCTTAACATGAAGAATATTTCAACTACAGGTAACTCTGGTGTTGGTGCTGTTCTTACATTACAGACAGGTGATACAGATGTTGCAGCTAACAACGTATTAGGTTCTATACAGTTTCAAGCTCCCGATGAAGGCACAGGTACAGATGCAATTTTAGTTGCAGGTGCTGTTGAGTGCGTATCTGAAGGTGACTTCTCTGCATCAAATAACGCAACCAAAATTTCGTTTAGATGTGGTAACTCAGAAACAGCTACAGAGAAAGCAAAAATCGTAGGTTCAACTGGTAAGTTTCACGCAACACCAGATAGTATTCTATTGATTAAAGACTCTTCTGGTTCTACTTTGAAAACTGTAAACGGACACGCAGCTATATAATAGTTGACAAAAGGTATATAAGTATAGTATAAGGAATATAATGACAGCAAGAAACCCTTTATATCACGATAGCGGTAACTTAATAGAGATGTCCTCATCGCAATTGCTTGAATGGCAAAGAGCAGCTATTCAACAGTATGCAGCTAACCCATCAGTTGTAATTACAGTAGGTTCTGGTAACATTGGTACAACAATGAATGATACTAGATTTAGGTCTAGTTTAGCTACACAACAAGCATCATCTTTTAAAACCGCAGGTTCTCTTAGTACTGTTACAACAAGCTTTAATAAGATTGTACAAACAATAACCAATCCATCCGTATTAACAGATACAGGTAAATCGTTTCCTGTCTATTATGATTCTTCAACTGGTTCAGTACAAGCGATGTCTCTTGCAGACTTCTTAGATACTTTTATCAAACCAGCGATTGTCTTAATGACTGCTTCCTCAGAAGCAAACGCAGGTGACTTTGGTGGAACATTTGCTATCAGTACATCATCAAGTGCCGCATCTGGTTTTACCAATGTATCATCTACAGCAGTATTCATAGATACAAGAGCAAATACAGGTTCTTTCTCTGCTGGTCAGATTGGTGGAACTAGTTCAAGGCAAGATCATCCATCAACTGTAAACAGTTTCTTTATGAATAAAGATAATGGTGATGCAATAACACCATCTCAAAATTTATTATACATTGATGGTGATAACAACTTAAAAGAGTATGCAACATCTGGCGATGATGCAGCTGATATTTTAGATGTATTAGAACAATTTATTAGAGACCTTGCAGCTGGTGATGACTCAGCGTCTGACCACAACATTAGATATAATATTAATGGTTCAGGTCAAACTAGAGGAACATCAATGACTGATACTAAACTAAATGGTTCAGGTTCTCAAACTAACAGATTTGTTGGTGGTAACGATTATAGATCACAAAGATTCCCTAACGGATCAGCAACAACAGCATCAACATTTAATTTTAAAATTAACAGAGAATAATATATAATAATACATTATACAATTAGGAGTGAAAATGAGTGAAAAAGTAACAAGTGAAGTAATAGGTTATGTAAATCCACAAACTGGTGAAGTCTTACCAGTTAATGCAGTTCCCCTACCACCAGATGAGTCAAGACCAACAAATCTAAAACCTAAAAGAAAACCAGATCATTCTAAAAAAGAAATAGATTTAGGATTTGGTATATTCATTATGGATAGAGTTGAATATACAGATACAGAAAGAACAACCTTAAGAATATTCTATGAGGATAATGGTGAAAAAGAATTTACATTATTAGAAAGTGACCCATCTAGAAAATGGTTAGTTGACCAGATTTATGCTTTAACAGATAAAGATACAATCATGGAAAATACTTATCAAAGAATTGTTGCCGAAGAAGCTGCATTTAAAGAGTTTGCTATAAAAGAGGGAAAAGCAGAGGGATATTTAATTGACCCTATTGCGTATTATGATTCAGACTCTAACTCAGCCAAAGTAGATACTAAGTTTTATACACATGCAATCAAATTATTTTTTGGACCTTTCAATGAAGAAAAACAAAAAGAGGATTTGTTTATTTGTAAACTTGCAGCTTTTGAATTAGATGTTGTTAAAAATTGTGTTGATAAAGAATTAAAATCTAAACTAAGAAAAGTAAAGACTCCTTTAGAAGTAATTGAAACATTAATTGAGATTAAGAAAAGTTCTGAAGAGTAAGAGCTCTATCAAAGTTTTTATCTATAACTTGCCACATACAAGCGTGTCTAACATCCTCAGTATTTAAACAAAGACTATGCCAATGTTCTGGCATTTGTTCATATCGACAATTGTATTTGTTTATTAACCAACACAAAAATATCTCATTATTCATTTGAAATTTTGGTTCTTTTCTTTTTAGTTGTTCAAACTCTTTTACATACTGAGGAAATCTCTCACTAATTTTTAATGAATTAATCGCTTTTGAACTACCACCTATTGTACCTGTATTAAGTGTATTGTATCTAGGTATTACCTCGAACTGATCTAACATTCTATCAACACATTCACTCTTTACTAACCAATGATACTTGTCTAGTTTTTGAAATGCCTCATCAAAATTTTTGTCAATAAATTCTCTAGCATACTCAATCCATTTGCCACTTTTTTTAAGAGACTCAAAATATTTTTTATGTTCTTCGTTTTCTTTTATTAGTGTATCTAATAAAGCTTGTAATCCTAGTTTGTCATATCTATGTGATGGTTCATGTCTAATAACTATTTTACTCATATCAAATTTTTCAAAAAAACTTTTAGTGGTAGAAGGTATCATGTCTAAATCCATGTAAAGAATATTTTCATACTTACCACTTTTAGCAAAGTCCTCTAAAAGAAAAACTTTCTCAAAGTTAATTGTATCATAATCTGATTGAATATAACATGGTGCTTTCATTGTATTCATATCTTTACAATTTGTATAAATTATTTTATACTCTGCATTACAATATTTTTCTGCATATTCTTTTTGTAACGCTGTTAATCTATCTTTATATTTTTTAAATTGATTAAGAGTGTTAATTTGTTTGTCTGTTCTCTATCGTAGCAGGATGCAGTGGGTAAACAATTAGGTAGCCTGACAATTCGGTCTGGCTGAGTGTCACGTTTTCGGTTGGGATTATAGCTTTGCCACTGAATGTATCCGACGGCCTCTTGAGTTTAAGAATCATGACGATTAGGTATGCGGGTAACATTGGATTTCCACGCTACAGACGCTTCGTAGCCTTGCTAATCAGCGGTCACAGATTTATCCTAAATGCTTAGGGATGAACTGTTTTTTAGTAATAAGACGTCTCATTCCCCTCAAAGCAATTTTTGGCTTCTTTGATTTAGGAAATGACTATGCGAACGCAACAGATTCAAAGTAAGTGGTCTCGGGTGAGTACATCTGTCGCGACCATTCTACTTGTTGTTCTGTTTTTAGGGTTCAGCGGATGTTCTGATGATTCATCGAACAACAGCACGCCGTCCGGACAGCCGGAGACATCTGCAGAAACCGATAACACGGACCCAGATGCGGAAGAACCTACTGAAGAACCTACCGAAGAGCCAGCAGAAGAACCAGCAGAAAAACCAGCCGAGGAGTCAACAAG
>Ga0208763_1000062_pt1 | contig 24756 bp, 25 predicted proteins | sample ETNtaG_20_FD_185756 | JGI IMG/M metagenome (GOLD analysis project Ga0208763, IMG submission 185756) | Marine microbial and viral communities from oxygen minimum zone, Eastern Pacific Ocean - ETNP201306PF45B (SPAdes) (version 2) | ecosystem: Environmental > Aquatic > Marine > Oceanic ... | reverse complement strand
AAATTTATTCGTAAAGAAGTTACTGAGGAAGAATTCGTTTTAGATGATATTCGTCTTTGGAGAGAAGTTCAGCCTGAGATCCATAGGGACGACATCATGAGATGTTATTCCGGAATCAAATTAATGCCAGGAGCCAGAGAGGTAGTTGAAGAATTACAGAATCGAGGCATATTAGTGGCTATCGTTTCATCAGGAGTGGACCTACTAATCGGTACGATCGCAAATATGCTCAAGGTAAACGATTGGGCTGCTAATGGATTTGAATGGGATGAAGAAGGATGGTTAATTGGCTCCAAACCTACTGTTGTTCAATCTCACGACAAAGGAATTATGGTCAAAAAATTCGCTAGGATAAATTCCATAGATCCATCTCACATAGTTTCTGTTGGAGATTCAGGTCCGGACCTCTCAATGATGATTCCTGGCTCTAGATTCATTGGATTTAACCCCGCACCTAATAGGGGTGCGGAAGATTTTGTTAAGGCTGGAGTACCAATTGTTGAAGGTCAAGATCTGAGGGATATATGGAAGCCAATGTTTGGTGAGCAATTTCCAAAATAAACTCAAGCGAATGGAATGCTTGCAGATTCATGAGTGTGTAGATTAATCACAGTCAGAATACATGGTTTTGGTTGGAAACCTAACATCCTTTGGTAATCGGTTTGGTCTTGCCAAGTTGATGAGTGAACAATTGTCGTACCCTTGTGATTGCCAACATAATGTCCATGGACGTGACCTGTGACAAAAATATCTGGAATTTGTTGGATTACCATTCTATCCTCCGGTTCCGGAGATAACGGTGTTTTGCCACCCCATGATGGAGCGAGATGTCTTCTTTCTAGCATGGCCCTCATCGCCATTTCGGGTTTGGAATATGTGACTGACCTGAGACCGGCAACAAAATCATCTATGCTTTTTCCATGATAGGATAGAATTCTAACGCCGTGGAGGCTGAATTCGCACGGATTGCCAACAAATACAGCATCAGAATAATCCTGTTGCACTTCTGGGTCTAGCGCTGGTTGAGGTTCTGCGGGACGAACTGCATCGTGATTTCCTGGTAAAATTACGACATCCACCCAATCTGGCAAACCTTCCAATAGTCGGGCTAATTCACCATACTGAGCAAATAAATCTGTAATTGCCAAATGTCTTTCTTGGCCCGGATAAATTCCTACACCATCGACCCCATCTCCGCTGAGGACGAAATATTTCACAGTCCGAGCTAATGGATCTGAATTGAACCACTGAATCATTTTCTCCCATTGGGGTGCTAGGAAGGTTTTCGAGCCAACGTGTACATCAGAAAGAAAAGCCGCTGAGACCGCAGAATCTTTTCCAGAGGTAGCCTTCGAATGTTGTTTCATAGGTGGAAGATGGATATTACTTGCAATAAAAATCGGGCTTCTTTCTCCTAAAAGGAAATGACCACTAATTCCCACTATGTCGTCATTCATCAGTCCATCCAAGGCAGGATGTAGAGGACCTGCGCCTGAAGGAGGGCGCAGTGAACATCTGATGTCCTGTGTTTCGTCCTCGAGTACAAAACTCAGATTTCCTGCACGTGTAAATCGAGATTCTGATGCTAGACCCACAATTGTAATTTCATAATCCTTTGAGGTATGTCTTTGCCGATTTCGCCAAGCTTCAGCAATACTAATTGGTCTACGAGGTAAAGCACCACCTGTGATTAGTTGGTTACGAATTTTTTTCAGTCTGTCTCCGAAAAAGGATTGGATATCTGTCATTTTACCTTCCGTTTTTGATGAACCTGTTATATCGAAATGAATTTCAATTTCAGCCTCAACATCTGAGGCCAGCATAGGAAAATCCTCCATTCTATAATGGTCCAATCCATGTGGCCTTGGAGCGGGAGATATTTCATTCGAGTTGATCGGTGCTATTGTCCTACCAATCGCTTCACCGGTTTCTGGTCTTGCTAAAGTTGCCTGTAGCGATTGGGGAGTATGTTGAATCTGAGAATCAGTTACATCAAGCGTTTCTTCAGTTGGTACGATTGTTAGTAACTCGTCAATAGTTTGACCAGTCAATAACCTAGTACTGCTAGCAGTGGCTGCTTCAATTAATGGACCAAGGTTAGTTAATCCCTCAATCTTGAGTTGGGCATCTCTGCCCATCACAATCAATCCTGCGGCTGCTAGAGAACGACTCTTTTCAGCCCAAGACTCAGAGGTCATCCAACGTAGGTCAGATAGGCCCGCTCATGATGATATCGCTCAAAACCGCTCGGCGAGCGCATTTGTAAATCTCATTCATCCCAATCTGTAAGTGAGGCTAAATCGACCTTGCGATTCTCATCAGCCACGGTCTCAGTTTCCCAATCAGCCCAAGATAGATTTCCCTGCCATTGCTCGGATTTAGGGTCCATTGATTCAGAATTGACATCTTCATTATTCTCGGCTCTGTTTTCCACTGCAGCAAGACGTTCTTCATCTTCAACGACCCTATCTAGGAGTTCGAGAGCTAGTCGTAATGCGAAAGAGACGAATGATTTCTTGTTATCTAATCGATCGTTTTCACCAAAGTCTCTGCGGCGAACGATGAATTGATCTCTGGCGGTTACTGCAACGTGGACAAGTCCTACTTCTTTGCTAGGTGTTGCTCCACCAGGTCCGGCGATACCCGTAATAGCAATTGACACCTCAGCATCTGAACGATATCTTGCCCCTCGAGCCATTTGCAAAGCCACCTGGTGCGATACTGCTCCTGCTTCCCCCTCATCAAATGCCGACTTTTCCACACCGAGTTCGCGCATCTTTGCTTCGTTATTGTAGACCACCCAACCTTGGTCGAACCAGTTAGTAGCACCGGAAATATCTGTAAAGGTAGATGCTAGTAATCCACCAGTGCAAGATTCAGCAGTTGCAATGCTCCATTCCCTCTTGCGCAGTCTTCGGCTCAACCTCGAGGCGAGCGCTGCAGTCTCTTCGACCACGATTGTACGCTAGCCTTGTCCTTCTTGATTCTTTCACATCGCTGAAAAGCGATTTTTTGGTGGGCCCGACCGGAATTGAACCGGTGATCTTCGCTTTGTAAGAGCGACGTCATAACCCCTAGACCACGGGCCCTCGGAGAGAACGCGGGCGCAATGTGTTCAAATGATTGGTGGTGCAATAACCTGTCTCGAGGAGAAGCCATGAACCCCTTGCTAGAGCTCTTGGAAAGGATTCGAAAAAGTGGCATACCTCTTGAAAAAGAGGTTACTGAAGCCATGCAGCAGGTCTACATCGGTTCGTTTACAGACTTCGAATTAGATCCATTTTGGCACGACAGACCTGTTCCCTTCCTGATTACCGACTATGGCGCTGCCAAAACAATATCTGCACCACATATGATAGTCACTCTTTTACACCATTTGGAATTGAAAAAAAATCAACACGTATTATTGATTGGAGCAAAAGCGGGGTATCTGTCTGCACTTATTGACCATATAGTTGGTGAGTCGGGAATGGTGACTATTGTCGAACCTCATCAAGAAGTTCTATCCCATACCGAAGAGAGACTAGAGTTTCATGATTCGAAAGGCACAATCCGAATTTTACCTGTTGAAGCACTGGAAAATATTGACGCCAATTCTAGAGGAGTGGACAGGGTATTGATTACAGGTGCAATAAAGGAAACACCTCTGATTGTTGCAGGCATGGTAGAGGAAGGAGGGTTTGTTCTGGGTCCATTTGGTGGTCCGATACAACAAACATTGCTAAAGAGGGAAAGACAAGGAGACCAATGGATGGATACCGAACTTGGAAATGTTGTTTTTGGCCCTATGGACTTTACCGAAGCAGAGCGGAATCCATTAGATCCACAGGCACTTGCTGACCACATAGAAGACGCTTTGAAACTCATAGTCGATTTGATTGAGATTGAAGACGAAACAGTAGTACGAATAGAAGAATTGGTGGAATCTCTCAGGGGGATGCCTTCCGACATACCAACATTAGATGAGGATGCTTCAGAGGACGATTTGGTAGAGCACCCGGTTTTTGAATTGTTGATGGCAGAGATGGAGTGGTTACAACCAATGTGGCCTCTTTTTGAACAATTATTATCCATCGAGATAGATGCCCCTGCTGATTGGGATGATGAACCTCCGATGGTTGGGGGACATGAAGACTTAGTTCCCTGATTAATAATCAAATCATAATTTCGAATACGTAGTGTTCATGCCACCCCCTTGATTCGGGCAGGTTATGAGCGTCAGGCCAGCCTTGGCCAAACTGAACCATCAAGATGTTCGACAACGCCGCAGGGCAGTTAGACATCTTTTCGAACTAAATGACCCCGAAGCATTGGTTGGATTCGAAAAACTATTGCAAGACCCAGACCCTTGGTTCAGAGAAAAAGCCCTTGAAGCAGTGGAAAAATGGGCAGCGAGTAAAGATCTCTCCCTAATTGAGAGACTTTCGAATTCTAACGAAGATTCTAGGAGATTGTTGGCTGCGAGAATCGCACACAGGGCTGGAAAGGCAGGTCAGCAGATTCTAATTCGACTTACCTCCGATAGTGAACCAAAGATTAGATTGGCTTCTTGGAAGGCAAGAATTAGTCTAGATGAAAAATCAATTTCAGAGGCACTCGAAAATGATGACAGAGCGGTACGCAGAGCCGCAGCAGAACGAATTTTGGGCTTGGGGGAATGGAAACCAGAGGTAATAATACAACTTCTTTCAGATAATTCCCCGGCAGTTAGGAACATAGCCATCAGAATTATTGAGCAGCGGGATTCTGTATCCGAAGAGGAAATTATTCATACATTGAATGATTTAATCAATAATTCATCTGGCGAACTAAAGGCTCGAATTGCAGGTATTCTACTAGTTTCATCTCCGAATCAAGTCAACGATTGGATTGGTGATTCAGATACTGCATTTGTAAATCAATTTTCTAAAATATTGAGAGATATAGATTGGACATTAATTGAAAACTTACCCAATAAAATCAAAGAAGAAGGTTCGGAAATGTTGTTGATTAGATTATTACGAGGAGAAAGGAGTGAAATTGGGAATAAATTACGTGAAGAATTGTTGAGGGATGATTCTCGCTCTGAAACAATGATATCGCAACTAATCGAGGATTCAATTGGAAGGCCTATCGATGATTCTACTTTGTCTATAATCGAGAAACTAGAGGATTCTGAAAGTGAATTGATTTCTCAATCTGCAAATAATTTACTTGCAGAATTGTAGTCCAGTTTAGTTTCCAATTGCTGGTTGTTTCAATCTAGATAACGGAACTGCGATTGGTGGCAGATGATCTGAAAGACGATGTCTACTAGTTTTTGGATGCATCAAATCACCGGAAAGTGCAGCATCAATTACATCTTGTTTTGAGATTGAATCCCTTCCACTATTAGGCCATAAATCAAGTTCTATTGAGTCATCATCGAGATAATCAATCAAAACACAAGGAACGCATAGCAAACCGATTCTTTTTGCTACATTGTATCTATGGTGTCCATCAAGTATTGTACCGGTTGCTCTATCCAGTAAGAGTGGCTTTGTGTAAGCGTTCCAGCGATGAGTTATGCGTTCAAGTTGATCGACTTTTTTTGGAAGAATTTGTTCATGAGGTCGGAGTACCTCTAATGGCACCAACTCGACCTCCATAACCCTCGGAAAAGGACATCACAGTTAGGCCTAATGCCCGACGGGTTGATGTTTGAACCATTAGGAGACAGGTCATGGAAGACCTATCGAGCCAACTGTCCGACTCGGACAAGTTGGTCTTAGATAGACTATGCGAGCGAGGTGAAGCTTGGGTAGTTGGTGGCTGGGTTAGAGATTCATTGGCAGGAAAAACACCTAGTGAAATGGACATAGCAACAACCTTGACTCCTCAAGTTGTTAGTGAAATTTTTGAGAAAACAATTCCAGTTGGTGCAGCCTATGGGACAATTTTGGTAATCGATGAAAAATCAGAGAAATCATGGGAAGTAACCACTCTGCGTAGTGACGGTTCATACGGAGATGGTAGAAGACCTGATCAGGTAAAATTTGGCGACGATATATACCAAGATCTAGCAAGAAGGGATTTCACGATTAATGCAATGGCATGGGAGCCAAACACCGGTCAAATCATCGACAAAGATTCTGCTGGACAAAATGATTTGAAATTGGGTATTGTTCGTGCTGTTGGACTGCCAGAGGAACGAATTACAGAAGACGGCCTGAGAATTTTGAGGGCTTTTCGATTTCTTGATGCCGGAGATTTGGGGGCTAGAAGATTGGAAGCAGATTTACAATCTGCGATTATAGACAATTTACAAATGCTTGACTTGGTTTCTTCTGAACGAAAATGGGCTGAATTATCGAAGATTTTTGTGGGGCAAAGAAGGATGGAAATTATTCAATTGATGGATGATTGTAATGTGCTTAATCGCCTAATTAAAAATACAAAATTCACCTTGAATCGCCAACTTTCAGGTATACCTTCAGTTGATCTTGCAATACTCTGCTCTGAAGATGAACGTACGGGGATTGAGCTGGCTAACCATTTGAAAGAGCAGTTGAAATTATCAAATCTCGAGGCATCAACAATTCAATTTTTACATAACTTGAAATTGACCGACTTGAGATTAGAAATTACATCACTTAGAAGATTTAACTCAGCATTATCCGAATCTATGAAGAATGAAGTAATGCAATATTTCGGAGAACAAGCAATTGAATTCATCGATGCAGCATCTCAAGTTGGACATCTGTCGATGGGGAACAAACCGATGGTCGATGGAGAATACTTGATGGAAATTACAGGCTTAGAAGCAGGAATTAGGCTCGGTCGGCTAAAGGGCTGGCTGCATCGAAGACAAATCGAAGAAAATTTACAAAGTGCTGAAGAGGTAATCGCTCTATTGGATACTTTAGATTGGGAAAATGGAGAGCCCACATCTTGGCCTTCTTTGAGTTGGCCCTAATCACAATTCTCCAAGATATTCGACATATTCATTCGCATCTAAGAATTGGTCCTCATCAAATTCATGAGGTTTGACAATCAAAAACCATCCATCTCCGTAAGCGTCATCATTTGCTAGGTCAGCATTATCTTCAACTTCACCATTAAGTTCCAAAACCTTGCAAGGGAATGGAGAATTAATCAGTATTCTATCTGAAACCGTCCTTACAGTTACCAGTAATTCACCAATACCAATTTCATCCCCGGCGGAGGAGGATTCTGATTTCCCCTCTCCCTCGTCATTATCTCGAACTCCAGCGGTTCCCTCGTCGTCAAGGACAAACTCGCTAGTATCTTGTGGATGTGGCAAAATAACTCGTACTACGTCTCCATAATCTGCACGTAAAAATTCAGACATACCTACCTTAACGGTTCCATCCTTTTCATCTATCAATTGAAGCCATAGATGTTCAAGTGTATAACGGCGGTCGTGAGCAACTCCAAATTCGAAGTAGTCCGAGTCAGACATATCAATCCCCGAAAAGGCCGCCCGTGGTCTCTGATTTGAATCATTCGTTCCGAGAATAAGCGGGTTATGGCAACTTACGATGTATTAACAATGAATGGTTACTCGGCAGTATGAGGATGCAATATGGACTATGCTGAAACGGAAGAACAGAGCATGATTCGAGAAATGGTTCGCGACTTTGCTGAGGAGGTTTTAGCACCTACTTGCCTTGAAAGAGATAGAGAGCAAAAGCCACCTCTAGAAGAATGGAAAGCATTCTGTGAATATGGATTACAGGGAGTAACGATTCCAGAAGAATTTGGTGGCAATCCAATAGATGATATCTCCGAGGCGATTATTGTTGAGGAACTCGCCCGGGTAGACCCCTCCTTTTCGGTCATGTATTGTGTACATGTTGGTCTCTGCTCTATGACAATCGCTTTGCATGGAAATCAAGAGCAAAAACAACGCTATCTTCCACGCTTAGCTGCAGGAGAAATCGGTGCTTACTCACTATCCGAAGCCGGAGCTGGGACTGATGCTGCAGCAATGGGTTGTAAAGCTAAATTGAGTGAGGATGGATCTCATTACATCCTCAATGGTGAGAAAATGTGGGTGACAAATGGAGCATCAGCGGACATTTATGTTCTATTTGCAAAAGATGTCGACCACCCAGATTTTGGTGTCAAAAAGCATGGTGGAACAACTGCATTTATTGTCGAATCAAGTATGGAAGGATTCAGTGTTGGAAAGAAAGAAGATAAGTTAGGGATCAGGTCTTCAGATACCTGCGCTCTTTTGCTTGAGGATTGCAAGGTTCCTGTTGAGAACGTGCTGAAAGAGAGTGGAAAGGGATTCCCAATTGCTATGAACGCGCTAGACAATTCAAGAATTGGCATAGCTGCACAGGCTCTAGGAATTGCACAGGGTGCCTATGAATCTGCATTGAATTACGCACATCAACGGGTAGCCTTTGGAAAGCCTATCGCTCACCACCAAAGTATTGGCAACTACTTGGCAGATATGGCTACTCAAACCGAGGCTGCCCGTCACATGGTCTACAAAGCAGCATGGGCAAAGCAAAGGCATTACGAAGAGGATGGACCAAGACATTCAATGGAAGCTAGCATGGCGAAATTGTTTGCAGGAGACACCGCAATGTGGGTGTCTGAAAGAGCTGTACAGGTATTGGGAGGCTATGGGTACACAACTGATTTCCCAGTCGAGAGATTCTTCCGAGATGCAAAAATAACCCAAATTTATGAAGGCACTCAAGAGGTTCAAAGGATTGTAATCAACAGAGCTATAGCCCCGGAGTGATGCTATGTCGGATTATCCGATAGAGATTATTCGCTCAAAATTTCCCGGCTTAAATCGAAGAGTCAATAGCAATCAAGCAATTTTCTTCGATGGGCCTGGAGGGAGTCAATCGCCTGAGTCTGTCGGAGATGCCGTGAAACATTACTTACTGCATCAAAATGCCAATGTCGGCATGTCATTTGCTACCTCTGTTGAAACTGATGAATTAATTGAGAGAACAATGCACGCATGTGCTGATTTACTTGGTTGTCATAATCACAAGGAAATCGTGTTCGGACAGAATATGACTAGTTTAACAATTCAACTAGCCAGTGCCCTTAGTCGAACTTGGGGGCCTGATGACGAGGTTGTGGTTACTCGCTCGGATCATGATGCTAATGTTCGACCTTGGGTATTAGCTGCAAAATGGTCAGGAGCCAAAATCAGATGGATTGAAATTAACCATAATGATTGCACACATAACATAGATTCAATCGAAGAAAATATCAACAAAAATACAGTATTGGTTGCAATTGGGGCGGCATCAAACTTCTCAGGAACAATAAATGACGTCAAAGGAATTTGTTTGAAAGCCAAGGCAGTTGGTGCGGAGGTGTTCGTAGATGCGGTTCACTTCGCGCCTCACTCATTAATCGATGTCATCGAATTAGGTTGTGACTACCTTGCTTGCTCATCTTACAAATTCTTCGGCACACATCAAGGAATACTATGGGGAAGATATGAAAGATTGGCAGAACTACCTGTGGCAAAATTACGTGTTTCTTCAGAAGAAGTTCCATTTCGATGGATGACTGGTACCCAAAGTCACGAATCTATGGCAGGTACTCTTGCAGCAATCGAACACTTGGAATGGATAGGTCAAACCATTTCAAAACAGAATCTCTCTAGAAGAGAGTCTCTAAGTGTAGCATTTTCTGCAATCGAAGATTACGAAAGAGAACTATGTTGGAAAATGATTGAAGGCTTGAATCAGATTGAGGGGGTCAAAATATGGGGTGTCACCGACCCATCAATGAAACAATATCGAGCCCCTACTGTCTCCTTTACTCATCCATCAATGACAGCTGAAGAAATTGGATCTAAGTTAGCAGATGAAGGTATTTTTGCTTGGGCTGGAAATTTCTATGCATTGGAACTCTCTGAAACACTCGGGCTTGAGCCAGAGGGAGCGCTTAGAGTCGGAATTTTACACTACAACACAGAGGAAGAAGTAGAACGATTCCTTGGAGTGATGGGGGAAATCCTGAGTTAGTTCTATTCTACCCAACTATACTCTCTTTGACCTTCTAGGTTACCTTCACGGCCAATGCCAACTAGAGCGAATTCCTTTGCAGGAGTTACTACAGAATCCTTTTGAGAACCCCTGTGTAATTTTTCATAGACATCCTTGTCTAATGGAGTTCTTGAGGACAACCTGTCGAATAGAGAGAACCGAGCAGCTATTTCTTTCCATTCTGGTTGGACTATTCCTTCGAATACCTTGGCTTTAGCACCCGAACCATATCCACATAGGCCTACTCTCTTTCCCTTCATGTCTGTGCCATCAAGATAATCAGATTCCATAGTCGACATAAGAGCTAGGAAAATTGAACCGGTATATTGGTTTCCAATTAGACTAGAGGCCCTTTGTGTCTTCTCGATTCTTTGCTCTACAAATTGTTTGAATTCTTCCGTCTTTGAAATCAATCTTCTGTAGGAGTCATTTGCTTTTTCAAATTCCTCATATCCTTCGGGTGTATTATCAAAATCTTCCGGGAATGGTTCCGGTCCAATCTCAGAAACTATATTTTCCCACATCGGAAGCTCACGCCTATCGTGACGGAACACATCTGGGAACATCCTCTTTCCTTGAAATGCGTATGGGAGATGGACGATGATCCGATCCCATTGTTCCGTTAATATCGTATCTTCATCTGGGTCATAGCGCCCAGAGTTAATCGCCTTCTTTCTGAAATCTACAAAAGCGGTTTTTACTGATTCTGAATAACACCGATTTGAGAATTGGCCATCGAAAACAGGAGTATCTTTGTGAATTTTCAATGTGTGTGATTCAAACATTATATCGTCTTTTTTAGAGGATTTAGGTAAAATCGCGAGGATTTTCTCCACAAGTCCTTCCTTTCTGGGTTCACCAGCCTCTTCAGCGAGATCTAATACATTCTCAACTACTGTTTTCATTTCTACTTCTCTTCTTGGCTTGAAGAAATCGTGAACGGGCATTGTAGAAACTCCCCAATTATCTGGAATTTCAATCAAACGTGGATTGTGTCGAATTAGAATCGCACCTCCACCTGCTCCTTGGGTATATTCACCGGATGAGCCTAAATCGTATTTGGCATTGTCAGCGAAGACGACTATACCAATTCTGTCCTCTTTTTCTCCACCTCTAGCAACCCAATCCAGGGTATTATGCATTGCATCAACAGCACCAATACAGGCGAAAGTTAGGTCAACTACGTCACAATTTCTGAAGCAATCCTTGCCGTATGTATCATCGTATCGCTGTTCTAGCATATCCATGATGTAAGTTGCAGTTGGCTTGGCGCCATCCAGTGCGGATTCGGTTCCAAGGTAAATGCGGCCTATTTTTTTCGGGTCTAATTGGTTCCTATCAATTAGTCTAGCACAAGCATTTGCCCCCATTGTTGCTGTATCTTCGTGTGCGTCTGGAATTGCCATGGCAGACAGCCCCAGACCTTTGTTGAGTTTTCCAAAATCAGCACCACGAAATTCTGCAAAGTCCTTCATGTCGAAGTAAAGCTTAGGGAAATGAATCGCGATATCGTCAATTCCAACACCTACCATAGTCTCCTCTCCTCCGCTCGCCCGCTTGAGGGAAGGGTTATGATACCTGTGGCGTCATTTCAACAAAAAGCGCTGAACTGTAATCGCTTTACTGCGAGCCGGTAATCTGATTTACAGCGTCTAAAAGCCCACTATTTTCCTCAAAATGCTTTACAACGGGAGATAGAACTTCGGTCAGTCCCCTCGCAACCGCCATTTTTGCATCAAATGGATGTATCTCATTAGAAGCAACTGCTTCGACAAAAGAATCGATGTCTTTCCAGGTGCTTGGATTACCAAATTCGGGCTTTGGTTCGACTACTAATTTGTGATTATGTGGCATTACAATATGTTTGGCGATTTCAAAAACTGGGGATTCTGGATTGCCCACTTCGAGGAATGCTTTTCGGAACTTTTTCTCTATTTGTTTTGGAGTATCGTGGACGAAGATCGCATTGTTAGGATCTGATTTGGACATTTTGTGATCAAATGAGTCCATCCGGCCTGCACCATGACCTTTCAAACCTGATATCATTGGGGTGTGTATACAAGTAGCCTTAGTCCAATTGTTTCTATCTGCGACTTCTCGCATGTACATGTGGGCTTTACGCTGATCCATGCCTCCAAAGGCAATATCTATTTTCAATTCGAAAATATCTGCTGCCTGCATTGCTGGATAAAAGAAAGCAGACAAATCGTCATCTGATGAATCCTCACTTCTACCCATGATACTGAACGTTCTTCGGGCTCGATTCAGACTCATACCTTTCGAACATCGTAAAACCCTCTCCCAATAAGCTCCAGAATCCATTATTTCACTGGCACTTACAAATCGTAACTGACCCGGGCCATCACCTTCCTCTGGGAAATTAAGAAGAACCCTGAAAACCTCAGACATGTACTCTCCAGCGATAGATATCTTCTCCATATCTCGACCAAATTTGTCATTCACCCATGCGTGCCAATCTGCGAGCAGAATCAATACGTTAACACCCTCTGAAAGCATGTTACGAATGGTTTCTGCCAAAATTACCCAACCAAGGTGGGCTTTACCACTAGGTTCCAAACCAATGTATGCTCTAACAGTAGAGTCACCGCCGTGGCTATCAGAACCAGATAACACTCCCGAGAGGTGGTCTAATCCGACCACTTCCTCAACATTGCCGAACATTCTGTCGATAGACGCGCGGACCTCGGGGTCGAGGGCATTTGGCGTCTCTGGGCTTGTCATGTGTACCACTCAGGAGTTTAGTAGTTTGTTGAGTTTCTCTCCTCTTCCTGCGGCTCGAGTGTTATCATTTTCCTCGAGAGCAGCTTCGATTTCTGCAATTAAGTCCTCAGCTTGGGCCTTGATGTCTTCTGATAGATTCTGCGCCATACCCATGAAATGACGAGCCGCGGAAACCGCAGATTTTGCTTTCGACGCCTTCTTTGCCCATTCCTTTGCTTTATCACCTCGTTGCTTGGAGTTGTAACCTGTGGACTCATCTAGGAATGTGGTCCAACGCTTACGAGTATCTTGAGCACGAGCCATTGCATCTTTATCATCGAAATTTGGCGGGACATTTGTAACATCTACGATTAATGCACCCTTGTCTGAATAATGAGCCTCAATTGAGGTCATGATGTCATGAGAGCCAGTAAAGGAGTTTTCACCATTTGCCTCAACTACCTCAAAATGTTTGCTTGCTAGAGAAGCTAAACCTCCATCTGCAGTCACCTGTTTGATTAGTCCGCGCTTAACCTCGAATCGCTCCATGAAGCCTTGCGAAGCAGACTTGTTCTTGAATCCTGCCGCGAGTAAACCTACTCTTGCGCCCCATCCCACATACCTAAACCAAGTCTTCCGGTGGGGTTGCTATGCATGGGGTTACTCGCGGACTGTTGGCAACTCTGATTATTCTCTTGATGACTACTCAGGGTGTGTTGGCAGTTTCTGCGGTTAAGTTGGGAGGAAGTTTCTCTCTTTCAGATGCCGATCTTGGATTAAATGGAGTCGCCGTCGATTCAGATACTGATGCCGCACTTGTTTATGGCAATGGAGGATATGTCAGAGTTCTAGATGCTGTAGAACCTAGTAATCAAGTAGAAATGAACTGGGGTGGTTCTGAGGAATTATTTGATGCGGATTTCCATCCAGGGGGGCAGACCGCATTAATTGTGGGAGAACGAGGAGTAGTACTCAGATACGCGAAGCAAGATCAATCACTAGAAAGAGCAGCTTCTGATTTTGACCTTGATTACAGTAAGATGATATCCGTGGCTTGGAATACTGCTGGCTCTTGGGCCTATGTAGGAACCGATGATGGACAAATATGGAGGATGAGAGCAGCTGAGGATGGTGGAGCGGAATTACATTCACTGTCATTGTCAGCATCTGGTTCGATTGTAGCAATGGATTGCCATGATACAATCATGATGTGTGTTGTAACCTCGAATGTCGAAGGGATTGGTATAATCGAACGCGACCACACATTTACTTGGGTTGGTGGAACTGGATACATGTGGACTGGGATAGAATGTCCAAGCGGTGAAACCTCATACTGTGTAGCCGTCGCAAATGACCAAATTATTGCTCATATTGAACTAAATCCTGAGGATATCGGTGCATCGGTCCCTAGCATAACTAGACTTCAAAATTTAGACTATTATTTCGTCGGCATCGATTCCCAAAATGGAGATAGAGCACTTATCGCAACTACTCCAACAAGTCTTATTGAGCACGATATAAGTCTCAATAATTCATTTCCTTGGTTAGAGCATACAGATATTGCAGATCTCAATCTCTCTGGTGACAAAATAGTAGGTACTTGGGCTACTGGATTTGACTCCGGTTGGATTGTTACCGAGCGTGGATATTTATTCGAATTTCTATCCACTTCCTCAAGCTCAACCGGACTTCTAAATTTATGGATTGTAATTGCTATTCCAGCCGCTACGGGATTAGTTGTTCTGTGTCTTGTATACATGGCCTCACCTAAAGTGCAAGATTGGACTATCGAAAAAATGGGTAATGAAGACGAAAAAAAGGACCTAGCCCGACGAAAGGCAAAACAGAGAAGAAAGAATAGATAAGAAATACTGTCGATTTACTCTAATTCAAACCGCGCCTACGGCGCGGATTCCTGAAGCAGGCAACCTTCATGAGGGACTTGCGCTGCGAGTAGCCTGAAACATATGCCATACGAAGCCCTCGACTTCTACGATGTAGATTCACTATTGACCGATGAGGAGCGGATGGTCCGAGACATGGTCCGTGACTTTGTTGACGAAGAAGTGATTCCAAAAATCGAACATGCTTGCAGAGATGGAGTCTTCCCAGACGAATGGAGAGTTGCTCTTGGTGAAATGGGGGTTCTAGGCGCTCCACTAGAGGGTTATGACTGCCCTGGTCTATCCTACACTGCATACGGTGTAATCTGCAGAGAATTAGAGAGAGGGGATAGCGGATTGCGTTCTTTTGCTAGTGTTCAAGGCAGCCTTGCTATGTATCCGATTTGGGATTTCGGAAGTGAAGAACAGAAGCAATACTATCTTCCAAAGATGGCAAGTGGAGAATGGATCGGGTGCTTCGGCCTTACAGAACCCGATTACGGTTCAAATCCTGGTGATATGATTACCAAGGCCGAAGATATGGGTGATCACTATCTATTGAATGGTGCCAAAATGTGGATTACTAACGGAACAATTGCTCAATTAGCAGTGGTTTGGGCTAAATTAGACGGAGTCATTCGTGGATTTATAGTCGAGAAAGATGATCCCGGTTTTAGCGCACCTGAAATGAAAGGAAAACACTCACTCAAAGCTAGTGTGACAAGCGAATTAGTATTCCAAGATTGCAAAATACCAAAGGACAGGATTTTGCCAGGAGTTAAGGGGTTAAGAGGTCCGTTTTCCTGCCTTAACAATGCTCGATATGGAATTTCTTGGGGAGCAGTTGGGGCAGCACAAGCTTGCTTTGACTCAGCCAAGGAATATTCCCTAAGCAGAATTCAATTTACTCACCCAATTGCAAGTTATCAATTGGTTCAAAACAAATTAGCATGGATGCTAAGGGAAATTACCAAAGCTCAACTTTTGGCTTATCATTTGGGACAGAAAAAAGATGCAGGTACATGGATTCCTGAGCATATTTCTCTTGCTAAGATGAATAACGTAGATATTGCTCTTGAAATTGCAAGAGAGGCTAGAGATATTCATGGGGCAAACGGAATTCTTGACGAGTATTGTATCATGAGGCATATGGCAAACCTAGAATCTGTGAAAACCTATGAAGGAACACACGACATTCACAACCTCATTCTAGGGCGCCATATTACCGGAATTCAGTCCTTCACAAGAGAACTCTAGGATAGATTCAATATTCACTACGAGGACTGCTAATCTTCATAGATGAAGTACGGTTGGAAGGAACATCAAGAGGTAATCGTATGACAATAGCAGTTCTTCTAAAGCAAGTTCCGGACACAACTGCAAAGATCACAGTAAGTAATGGCCGAGTAGACGAGAATGCAGTTTCAAAATGGTCATTCAGTCCCTATGATGAGTATGCCCTAGAAGCCGCTCTACAGTTGAAAGAATCAATGGGTGGCGAATTGGTAGCAATTACTGCGGGTCCAGCGCGTTGTGAAAAGTTACTTCGAGATGCTGCTGCAGTTGGCGCAGACAATTTAGTACACATATCCGCAGAAAATATCAACGATTTTGATTCGACTCAGATACAGAAGCTATTAGCCGCTGCTGTTGAAAAATCGGGGTCATCGGTAGTTTTCTGTGGAAAGCAAGCCGCAGATACAAACTCAGGTTCGACTGGACCAGGAGTTGCAGAACTAATTGGAGCATCCTGTATCACCATGGTTTCAGAAGTGATTTCTGACTCTGGTGGCTACCTAGCTACGCGCCCTAGTTCCTCCGGACACGAGAAGGTCGCGGTCTCTGCACCCTGCGTTTTTGCTTTCGATAAAGGCGTAGCAGAAATGCGGCGGCCGAATGTCAGAGGAATTATGATGGCGAAGAAAAAGCCAATTGAAACCTGGTCGATAGAAGAACTAGGATTAGATCTAGGAATGTCAGGAATAAGTATTGATTCGCATTCACCACCTGCGGAAAAACCCCCAGGTCAGAAATTCGAAGGTGCTGATTCTGTATCGACTGTAGTTAGCAAACTTCGAGATGAGGCAAACGTAATTTGAGGAGGGGTAAAGATGGAGTGTACAGTTATCGCAGAAACAGTAGGTGATTCTCTTCACCCAATAACATCACAATTAGTCGGTGCCGCAAGTTCTCTTGGAGCGTCTCCAATCGTAGTTGTTCCTGGTGGAATTGGATCAGAAGAAGCCGCTTCCATTGATGGGGTGTCCAAGGTAGTTTCAGTGGTCGGAGATTGCTTCTCGACCTTTGATGGAGGAGCATGGGCAACAGCATTATCTCCCCAATGTAATGGTGTAATCATTACTGGAGCCACCTCCAATGGACGTGAAGTTGCAGCAAGGATTGCGGCCAAGCGAGGAGTTCCAATTATCCAAGACGTAACCGGACTTTCAGATGGAATCACTATCACTCGTCCTATCTATTCAGGTAAAGCGGTCGAAACTACTACAGTATCCGGAGATTGTGTAATTACACTGAGAGCAAATGCATTTGATTCCGCGGGTTCCGGTGGCAGCGCTGCAGTAAACGTGGTCGACCAAAGTGTCGATGTTTCAATCGCTGTTAAAGAAGCAATAAACAAAGCAACAGAAAGGCTGGACGTTTCCGAAGCGGACATCATTATTTCAGGTGGTAGAGGAATAGGGCAAAAGGAAAATTTCTCCCATCTAGAAGAAGTTGCGGACATTATTGGAGCTGCGGTTGGAGCTAGTAGAGCAGTAGTCGATGAGTGGGGCATGCCTCACAGTATGCAAGTAGGACAAACGGGGAAGACTGTAACCCCTTCCCTCTACATTGCAGTTGGAATTTCGGGTGCAATTCAACACCTTGCTGGAATGCGCTCATCGAAATACATTGTAGCAATAAATAAAGATCCAGAAGCACCAATTTTTGGTGTTGCAGATTATGGAATTGTAGCAACTTGGGAAGATGCAGTACCTGCACTAAAGGCTGCTCTATCCTCCCTTTGATTGTATTATTGAATTCTCATGGTCACAATTGCTTTGGATGCTGCACCGTTGTTATCTATTACGGTCAACTCAAATGAATGAGTGCCGGCTCTTAGCCGGACTCTTACCTGAGCGGAATCACCAATTACCTTACCATTGGAATTTTGCCATGAATAATGGTCGATGCTACCATCTGGGTCATAAGATTTGGACCCATCTAGAAGAATAATTGCTGTACCGTCATCCTCTGCTGATATCGTTTTGTCATCTCCAGCATCAGCTATCGGTGGCAGATTAATCGCTTTGGCGGATTCTGCCAAATCCTCCAATAAATCAGTCTCTGAGACTATTTTTTCGTCAGGAATCAATTCAATATCCTCTTCCAAATCATGGATTAACCCCTCCGTTTCTAGAGAAACACTTGGTGGTGCCTCGGCCTCGGAAATCTCCGCTTCAGTTAAACCGCCAGTAAATTTCTTTGATTTGGAGGGGTTGAAATCATAATCAAAAGTTTCGGATTCATAGATAATCGGCTCAGAATCAGGATCAATTAGTACTACAGATGCCGGTTTTTCACCAGATGGAGAACTGCCAATAACTGCAATCGTTTCAGAATTAATTGCTAATATATTGGTAACTAAACCTTCATGCTCGTGAGACCAAATGACTTCACCTTTTGATGAAATCCTCATACTATTGAACCACGTCCCCACAATAACATCTTCCCCCCACTGAATAATAGACGAAATTGGATGCTCAAGTATTGCTAATTCCTCTACGTCTTTACCGATTGTAAATCTCAATAATGAACCATTATTACAACCAACGATCGCCCCAGTTTTAGTAGGTAGTATGCTACTAGAAATTGCTGGTAATTCACTCACATGAAGAAGGCCTCGAACACTATGCCAACACTCTAGTCGATTTTCAGGGCCGTCATCGAGAGTAAAACCCAAGGAATCTCGACAAGCAAGGAGAACTCCATCTTGTCTGAAACATATCTGGGATATCGTCTCTATATCTGATTCGTCTGCCGACGAATTTTGCAGTAATTCATTAGACGGTGTTGAGATAATCAGCGTACCGTCGGTTTTTGCAATAGCGAATAGATCACCGTCTTTACTAGCGGCTAATCGATTTACATCTTCATGAAATCGTGAATAAATTTGATTGCCTTCAGGATCAATCACAACAACTTCTCCATTGGAGTCAGAAAAATAGCCAAAAGCTCCTGAGAATACAAAATTATCAATTCCCGAAGTTACGTTGATTTCCCACGTTGGGATTTTATCTAAACAGTGAACAAGACCGATGTTTGATGCTGCAATTACACCATCTCCATGAGGAAAAATCGAAATAATTTCTGAGTCTAAATCACTTTGACAGACAAGGTTATCCAACTGATAAATTAGCAATTTCCCAGAAATTGTTCCGAGAGCAAAGCTGGAATCTTCGATACTACATGAGGCGGTTATATCCTCATACATCTCTATCTTAGCGAAGGCCTCGATCCTAGGTAAACGGTCATCCTTCACGACCTTTACCACGGGTTGGTGGTTTTCACACTGTCGAATATTTGTTAGAAAATTGTGTAATCATGCTTTAGCAGAATCCTTTCTTTTTGCTTCAAGCGACTCCAAGTAATCCTGATCGATACTACCTGCAACATATCTTCCATCAAAACAGGAGCAATCGAAGTTAGCCATACGACTATCTCCCGCTCCTAAACATGACTCGACTAAATCATCAAGATTTTGATACATTAACCAATCTGCACCGATAGCATGACCTACTTCTTCAGTGGTGCGATTATGAGCCACATATTCATGCTTGGCAGGCATATCGATACCATACACGTTAGGATGTACTACGGCAGGTGCTGCTGAGGCAAAATAGACTTTCTTGGCACCCGCTTCCCTAGCCATCTCTACTATTCTTCTAGAGGTGTTTCCTCTGACTATGCTATCGTCTACAATTAGGACATTTCTACCTTCAAATTCATGCCTAATTGTGTTCAACTTCTTTCGTACTGAATCTTTTCTCATTTCCTGACCTGGCATAATAAATGTTCGACCAATATACCGATTCTTCACAAAACCTTCGCGATAAGCAACCCCTAATTCTCTAGCTAGTTCAAGTGCTGCGATTCTACCACTATCTGGAACCGGTATTACACAATCAATTGCATGTTCCGGATATTCATTTGAGATTCTATTTGCCAATTTAGCACCCATCGCTAACCTTGCACCATGAACTGAAACTCCATCGATTCGGGAATCGGGTCTTGCAAAGTAAACATACTCAAAGATACATGGATTATGGCTTGCATTATCAGAGCATATTTGTGAACTTCGTCTCCCATCCATTCTGACAACTATTGCTTCCCCTGGGGCCACGTCTCTTTCTGTTTCGAAGCCTAGTGCTTTCATTGCAACTGATTCGGAAGCGACCAAGGTTTCAGTAAATCCATCAATCTCACAACTACCTATACAAAGTGGCCTGATTCCATGAGGATCTCGGAAAGCAACCATACCCCAGCCTGTGATCATGGCGACAACGGAATACGACCCTTCGACCGTTTGATTAATCGCGGTAACCGCCTTGAAGACATCCTCTTCGCTAAGTGCATCCAAACCTCCTCTACGACCATTTATCGAACGTTGAATTTCTGCGGCAAACAAATTTAGAAGAGCCTCAGAATCTGAACTTGTATTGATTCTGCGATGATCCCTTTCTAGTAACCTATCTATGATTTCATTTGGATTAGTTAAATTTCCGTTGTGAGCTAAACTAACTCCAAATGGAGAGTTGGTATAGAATGGTTGAGCTTCGGCTGCAGATGAAGAACCAGCGGTTGGATATCTAACATGTCCCAAACCCATGGAACCCTGTAATGCTTTGATGTGTCGGAGTCTGAAGACATCTCGGACTAGACCGTTGGCTCTTCTGTGGGATATATTGCTGGAATCACTGGTAACTATACCTGCAGCATCTTGTCCGCGATGCTGCAACACCAATAATCCATCATAGAGGGTTTTTCCAACTTGAGTGTCGGGGTGCCCGACGAGACCTATGATGCCACACATCGGGAATCGTCCTTTGCTGATTCAGTAAGGACTTAGCCATTTCCGGAGTGAAGTCTTCACTTCTTGTGCGCGCCCATGCTTCGATTTCTCTTGCTCCAACGGAATTTGCGAAGGCGTGATGTCTCTCCATATCCACATGAAGAGCAAACTCGCTTTTGCTTGTGATATGAGTGTCTACCACAGCGGCGGCATCGAATATGTGTGGATTTCTGCTTCTTGCCCATGCTTGGAGTTCCCTTGGACATGATAACCACCTTTCGAGACAACGCGGCGACCAACGGACTTGTTATGAGCGTTACCCATAGGAAAGCAACAAACTTCGAGACAAAATAGGTTAAAATTCGACCCAATTAATTCTCAATCATTTCGATAAGAGGGTCAGGGGATGGTTTTCTTTTGGTTAGTGAAAACATCATTATTGTAGCAAAAAGGAGAATTATTGGCAACCACAAAAGAACCATCCCAGCACCCAAAGAGGTCAGTAAGAAGAAAACTTCTAGCATTTCTCCTATCGAAGTACTACCATCTTCTTCCATCGTGAGAAGAGTTGCTGGGATTGTGCAAATTAGGATTGAACAAACAAGTGGGATAACGGGTCTGTGATAAGGATTCCAAGTGACAATTAAATGCACTGAAAAACAGAATGACATCAAAAATAATCCAATGAAAATCATCGCTCCAAATGAGCTGATGCCATCAGACAATAAATCGAATGTTGCCATCTAGACTCGTCCTCCAAAGTTTCTTCTAATCATTTCAGTAACCAACCGCTTTTCTTTCTCATCCAGGGGAGTTATTGGTGGATCTTTGGGGGTTATTTTCTCAGTAAACCGAATAATGTTGAAGAATAAATATAGAGATGCTAAAACACCCAGTAAAAATGCCACCATCCAAAAAATCACGTCTATTCGGGTATATGCCTCGAGGAACCATGGGCTTTGAGATATAGTCCACCATGAAAAACCCAAGACAATCCACCCAGATGCTAACAATATAGGATTTCTTTTGGAGTAAATGCTGGAACCTTTGATAATTGTAAAGCAAGCAAGAATTGAAGAGAATATGGAAATTATTGACCATTTTACAACATTAAGATATGACTCTCTGCCATCATCGTTACAAAAAGATACCAACTCACATCTATGATAATCATTCTCGAAATAAAGTGGTTGTTCTGGCAAGAAAATTAATCCTGAGATTCCTATCAATGCGATTGGTCCTGCAAAACGACTTCGCTTGAATGCAGGACCCAACCTCCACATTGAGAAGGCTGCAATTAGCAGGGTGAAACTAAGAAGAGCCTGATTCACCCAGAAGACCATGCTTGATGCAAGATGGCTAGATTCTTTGAATTGACTGCTCTAAGACTAGCCTGAAATAGAATACATCCCCCTAAAGGTAGGCTCCATCTCTCTCGACACAATCAAATATGGAACATAGGTGGGCGCGTCGTCGTAAGACGCTGAGGTGCACTGGAATGGTAAAGATGCCACGTAAAGTAATGCGATACAGCCCATCGGCTGGAAAGCATACAGAGCACACTGTTGAGAGAGTCAAAAAGCGACGAGCTTCTGAATTAAAATGGGGTCAGAGAAGGTTCCGAAAGGTGACTTCCGGATACAGAGGATTCCCTCGACCAAAACCATCAGGTGACAAGCCTACCAAGCGAGTAAACCTACTATATCGTTGCTCGGAGACTGGCAAGGCTCACCAACCAGCAGCACAGCGTGCAAAGAAATTCGAACTTGTGGAGAGGTGATTTCATGGGAGATGCAAAGTTTCTACGAGTAACCTGCCGAGACTGCGGTCATGAGGCTATTATTTTCGAAAGGGCGTCAACCCAGATTCCCTGCTCGGTATGCGGAGCCACACTGGCTCGCCCAGCAGGTGGTAAAGCAGAGCTTGTTGGAAGCACAATAACAGACGTCCTAGAGTGAAGGGGACTGTCTGTGAATGAGTGATGCTGATGATTCTTGGCCTGAAGAAGGCGAATTATTGGTTTGCACAGTCAGCAATGTAAGAGAAAATGGCGCTTACCTAAGCCTAGATGGCTATGGGTCAAGAGAAGGTTTCGTTTTCGTAGGTGAGGTAGCGTCCGGCTGGGTCAAAAATATCCGTAATCACATACGAGTTGGTCAGAGAGTTGTTGCTAAAGTAATCAAAGTAAAGAAAGATCGTGAACGCGTTGACCTTTCGATAAAGAGTGTTTCAGAAGAACGCCGTAGAGACACTTTGCAAGCCTGGAAAAATGAACAGCGTGCCAACCAAATTATGTCTGTCGTTGCAGAAAGAACAGGGTGGGATGAAGCAAAGACCTCCGATATTTCAGATGAAATGACAGAAATTTTTGGTACACTTTATGGCGCTCTAGAGGAATGTGCAATTTCTGAGACCGCATTATCCGACAACGGATTCTCTGGAGATTGGATGGCAACCGTTGTGGAATTGGCCATTGAGAACATTATCCCTCCCTTTGTTGAGATTAGAGGGATATTCAATATTGAAGTATGGGGGCCTGAAGGAGTCCATGCGATAAAGAACGCATTAATCTCCTCTGAAAAGGTTGCTGAGGGAGAAGAAGATGTCAGTCTAACCTGTCATTATGATGGCGCTCCTGAATACAGAGTTGATATTCGAGCTCCGGATTACGATACTGCGGAGAGAATGTGGGAAGAAGCTCAGAAAGCCGCCGTTGAATCTCTGGCTTCGGTTGACGGCTCAATCGATATAGAACGCATGTAAAGTCGCCCTTTGTATGCTACAACTTCAAAGACCTCTGAAAGTGGCTATGCCCCTGAGGATTAGGGATGGCTCGGACGAGATTGCAACGGTGCACCGTTTGTGGAGAATACGGACTTACTGAAGAATGCAAGAAATGTGGCGGAAAGATGGCTTCTGCAGCACCTCTGAAATTCTCTCCTCAAGATGCCCAAGGGGCACGTAGGAGACAACGTGAGGACGCTGGAAGCGACAAATGGATCGAATCACTACCAACCCCTAGGAAGGAGGAAGATGAATGAATAGAACACGGATTCATTGGTTAATTGGAGATTGCTTACCAGACCACGTAGCATTGTTAGAGGCGGTGCCGGGAGTAGGCAATGTTGGAAAATTGATTGTTGATGCTCTAGTTGAAAAGCATCCTTCCACCCTTATTGCGAGGATCTTACATCCAGATATGCCACCTCATTCTACTATGGATGACGAAGGTTTGCTAACTCCGCCCTCAATGCTTGTTCACCGGGTAATGTTGCCTGACGGAAGATATGTAGTAACTGTTGGAGGGGATTTGCAACCAATGACTGCAGCTGGACAGTACGAAGTTGCCGAAGCAATTCTAGAGATGGCAAATCCTACTCCACAACTATTGGTTCTAGCGGGTCTCGCATCAGAAGTTGATAAAAATGCAATTCATGTGATTTGTTCAGACACAAAGGTTCGAAGTAATTTACAGGCGAATGACATAGAAGTAAGCGATTCACAACCGGAGGCTGGGATGATTGGAGTCGCAGGTCTTTTGGTATCATTATCACCGGTTCATCAAATACCCGCAATAGCACTGGTGGCTGATACAGTTGGTGCTTCTGCGGATGTAATTGCGGCGGATAGGCTTGCGAAATGGATAGAAGAAGCACTTGAGTTACCTCTTGGACTTGATATAGACACAACCAAGGAAACAGCAAAGAAATTACTGGCGAGTGTTGAGGTAAGCGGTTCAATCGAAGAACATCTCGGAATGTCTGCAGAAGCAGATGATTTCTACGTCTGAATGGTGAAGCAAATGCGTGCACTGCTAGGAAGTGGCGGAATCGGCACAGATGAACGAAGAGAATTGTATCGTGACTTAATGTCAGAAAATTTTGCTGATTGTGAAAGAGTCGTATTTGTTCCATTTGCCTCTAATGATTACGATGGATATACGCAAAGGATGCAGGACTTTGCTGGGCAATCTGGATACGAACTAGTAGGCTTACATGAATTCGAGGACCCATTGGCCGCCATCGAGGCAATGGATGGAATCTACGTTGGCGGCGGAAACACCTGGTTA
>Ga0208763_1000061_pt1 | contig 24826 bp, 38 predicted proteins | sample ETNtaG_20_FD_185756 | JGI IMG/M metagenome (GOLD analysis project Ga0208763, IMG submission 185756) | Marine microbial and viral communities from oxygen minimum zone, Eastern Pacific Ocean - ETNP201306PF45B (SPAdes) (version 2) | ecosystem: Environmental > Aquatic > Marine > Oceanic ... | reverse complement strand
TCTTCTGAAAGATTAAATCATTGACAGGATTCTTTATTAAAATAACATCCTTATAAGGAACTATAACAATATCTTTTGATCTGTATGGTTCTTTTTCATGACTATATCTTTGTTCGCAATGAAAAGAAAACTCACCAGTTCTCTGGTGAGTTAAAAATATATGGGCAAATGATGTAGGGTTTGAGGATGCTTGTGCCCAGTTATCGTATTCTCCTTCAAACCATTCTATAAATTCCAATAAATTAAGGATAAATCATATAATCAATTAAGTCAACTTCTACTCGATCTAAAATGACATTGTAATCATCTTCTGGGTCTTGATACAATTGAAGACCTCGATCTTCATAGTATCTGGTCAATTTCTGATACAGTTTGGGATATTCGATATCAAGTGATACGTTTCCTTCTACAGCATCATTGAGTTTACCAAGTTCATTTTTGAACTTTGAATAGAACTTTGTACTAGACATAGTTGTATCGTAATAGATAGAGTTTACTACAAGTTAACAGGGTTGTCAACCGTCCAATTCTTTTAGACGATCTTCAAGATACTTTATCAACTCTTCTCTCCACATCATTAACTCCTCGTAGCACCCTTGATTATAGGCACATCCACGCAATTTTGTATCTGGTTTGTGGAGGGATTCTAGCAAGATGATTAATCCATCTCGACGTTTATCATGAGGTTTGTACATCCTGTTCTTGTTATTTATTGAATGTTACGATAGATACTGAAAGTAATCCTTTCGATAATATCGACCTAATATATTTGAATTATAGTATGCAGGTGAACCATCTGTCAAGCTTTCAGTTAATACATTATTATTAAATAGCAAGCGTGTCTCTTCATAGTTTGTCTTACCTAGGGTGGTATGTAAACTTAAAATCTCTCTATTAAAATGTTCTTTACCTAGTTTCTTTATATCTTCTTTCAACTCTGGACATGAACCATAATATTTCTTCCAATCAGATTCTTGTTTTGATTTTCTTTTATGTCCTTTCTTCTTTCTAAAACTCCAGAAATATTTCCGTCCGATATACTTTTTAGATGTTGCACTGTTTGTTATACAATATACAAACCCATAGTAACCATTGATATGTTCTTCATTAAAGATCTCATCTTTATACCACCATGGATTGTCGTACATAATAACACTATCACTGTGGTTATTTAGCTCGAACTACTCCACCTGTCTTGGTTTCAAGTAATTGAACTGCAATCTCATCACGAATTTGTCGTGTTAATTCTTCTTGATATTCTTTATCTAATTTATCTTTTACTCCTGTGAACTCTACCCAACCAAGGAGACCCCACCAAAATATTGCAGTAGCACCACCAATGATGCCAAGTATAGGAACAACTTTCTTCATTTTAAATCATATGTAATAATTATTTTCTTCCACTTCATACCAGATTTCTCATCTATGCATGTGGATCTTTCTAACTCTCCACCTAGTTTACGTGTAAGAGTCATTATTTCAGAGATGATATCATCATCACTATTGTCAGGTGTAATTACGACTTTCATTCTCTATATGCCATACGAAGTATATAGTAGATGTATAATGATACCACTACTACCAGTATGAATACCATCCATACCACACCCCATACTACCATTATACTTTCTCATGTGGAGGTTCCCATATCCTCCCTTCCATAGTTTTGTTTCTTATTATTATTCTATTATTCTCATAGTCAGCAGAGAACTCTAAGATGTCTTCGTGACCCCAACACATCTCACCATAAAGTGCATTAAGTTTTGACATGTCTTGCCACAAATCGTTTGGTACATTATCCATGTCTCTTAAAGAACTCCTTTAATGTAGTTTGATATCCACGACCAACAGGAGGTTCTTCAATTCCCTTCATCCTCTTGTAATCGTTGTGCATCGCTTGGAGCAACCATGCCTGTGCCAGTTGATGAGGACCCTCTTTCAACAATTGGATTTGTAATTTCGATAGACCAGCCTTCATCTCCAAATATTCCTTTCTCCACGATGTGTGGGGTGCATTGAGTGTCATGTTCCTCCCATTGTTTAAGAAGATTGTCTGCCTGTCGGTCAACATCTTTCATAGTATTATATATTTTAGCATCAATCCATTTCTTTTTCAAATAGTCAATAAACCCTAACAATAAAAATGAGATGGGGAAGCGTTGCTTCTTCGCCCATCTCTCTGCTTTAGCGTACCAAGGATCTACTCCTTTTCCAAATTGTTTCTCGAACTTAATCATAAGGGTATGGTAGGTTCTTTTTATCTAGTTCAAGTTTTAGTTGTCTTTCACATTCAAACTCAATTTGAAACACTGCATCTTGGAGATACTTTTCAAACTCATTGTCCTCAAAGAGATCATGTAGATGTGCTACATGCTCAAGTGCAAACATCATTTTAGTTTGCTTATTCATTGCCATCGTTTTCTCCTTTTGAGTTGTTCAATTTTATCTTCTAGTGTACGAAGATCAATAGGTGGATAGAATCTCTCCACCTTATTTGTATCCCATGATAATAAAGGAATAGAATGTAGGTATGGGAATGCCATTTAACCTCCAACTAATTTGTCATAGTCATCAGCAGCATCTAGAATTGCTTTCTTACACTCCTCTAAATCCCACTCTATCTCAGAGTTTGAATCCTGAGAAGGTGTCTTTTTTAACGTCTTGTTTGATTCCTCCGACGACATAACTTTCTACCTCTGTCTCTTGTGGTGCAACCTGTAAACCTTTGGATGATATCCAATGGGCAGTCCATGGTAATGGATTGTTCTTAGCAGGTACATCATATATTGGTTTGATACCTATCGCTTTCATACGACGGTTAGCAATCCATTCAACGTAGTTGTGTAGTAGTTTCTCATTCAAACCTATCATGGTTCCTTCTTTGAACAGATAGTTTGCCCATGCTTTCTCTTCATCTACACACTTCCTAAACATCTCAATTACGTTTGCTTCTTCTTCTCTAGCAATTTCTGCAAACTCTGGGTCATCACCGTCACGGAACTTATTAAGGATGTTCTGCGTGATGACAAGATGTTGGTTTTCGTCTCTGGCGATGAGAGAGATAATTTTAGCGGATCCCTCCATAAGTTTGAGTTCGCCAAATGCAAACGAGCAAGCGAACGAGACATAAAATCTAATACCTTCGAGGATGTTGACATTGGCAATAGCACGATAAAGTAAACGTTTAAGATGCTTCATTTCATAAGAAGCAAGGAAAGTACCTTTACGGTCTTCTTTCCATAGGTTACCTGTATCCCATTCATGTGCAGCGTTTATGAAGTTATCGTAAGATTCTGTAACACTTGCTGCCCTTTGTAATATATTAGGATCAGTTAAGATAGTATCAAAAACTTCTCCTACATCAGGGTATACATTTTTAATTATGTATGTGTAAGATCTCGAATGTATCATTTCCATGAACGACCAACACTCCATACATGCTTCCAACTCAGGAAGTGAACAGTAAGGAATGAATGCCATACCAGGTGCTCTACCTTGTACAGAGTCAAGCATGATCTGATACTTCAAGTTAGAAGTAAAGATGTGCTTTTGTTCTGGTCTTAGATCTTTGAAGTCACCAAAATCTTTCTGTAGAGATACCTCCTCAGGTCTCCAGAAATATCCTAACTGTGTCTTTGTAAGACGTTCAAATATAGGATACTTATACTCGTCATATCTTTGTACTCCTAATGGTTTACCAAAGAACATAGGTTGTTTCTTGGTGTCATGGGGTTCAGTATTAAATACTGTCATCCCAGTTAAGGTATTAGATTGCACAGGATTCACACTCCTCTTCTGATTCTAGGTCTGCTAATAAACACTCTACTTTACTAGGTGTCTCTGGTACATTATCATGCCAACCAACTGTATGTGTTGGTTCTTCTATCTCATCACTCTTCATATCATTAGTATTCTGATAGTATGATGTCTTCCATCCATACTTGTAAGTAGTTAGTAGGTCTTGTGCCATAACACTTACAGGTACATCATTGTCTGGATAGTCAGCAGGATTGTAACTCCAGTTACCAGAAATTGCTTGGTCAAAGAACTTCTGCATAACTGCTACAACATTTATATATCCTGTGTTACCTTTCATCTCCCACAAGAGAGTGTAGTTGTTCTTCAGAGACCCATAAGATGGAACAATCTGCTTAAGAGGTCCTTTCTTTGACTTCTTAATGGACAAGTAATCTCTTGGTGGTTCGATTCCATTGGTGGCATTTGACACAACGGAACTGCTTTCTGATGGCATCTGTGCTGACAATGTTGAGTGTCGTAAACCGAACTCCTTGATGTCATTCCGTAAAGTATCCCAATCATAGTTGAGGTTGTTTGGTATGATGTCGTCTACATCTTTTTTGTATGTATCTATTGGTAGAATTCCATCAGCATACTTTGTTCTTGAGAAGTTACCACATGCTCCTTTTTCTTTTGCTATCTGATTAGATGCTTTGAGTAGGTAGTATTGGAATGCTTCAGTTAAATCATGTACTAACTGCCATGCTTCCTGATCCTCATATGCAACCCCTTGTCTTGCCAAATAATGTGCCAACCCTATGAAACCTATACCAAGTGATCTTCTCGTCTTTGTAGCGGATTCTGCTGCTGCCACAGGATACTTTTGATAGTCAATTAATTCTTCTAGTCCTCTCACAGATAACTCACATAGTTCTTCTAGATCATCAAGTTTACTTAACTTACCTACATTGATAGCAGATAGTATACACAATGCTATCTCACCCATTTCATCATCTATATGATCAATAGGTTCAGTGGGTAGAGTAATCTCTTGACAAAGGTTACTCATACGTACTGGATCTTTAAATGAACTATGACTATTACAATGGTCGATGTTCATGATATAGATACGACCTGTTTCTGCTCTCTCCTTAAGTAGGTTTAGAATGAGTTCTTGGGCAGAGACATTCGTTCTCGGAATCTCAGTTTGCCCCTCGTATCGTTCGTAGAGTTCGTCAAAGGATTCAGTGCCGAAAGCGTCATATAAACCAGGAACATCGTGAGGAGAGAATAAACTGATATCTTCATCGTCAATGAATCGTTGATAAAATATTGAACTTAACTGGATACTGTAGTCGAGTTTCCTGACTCTGTTGTCTTCTGTTCCTTTGTTGTTTTTGAGCACGAGGATGTCTTGGATTTCCTGATGCCAGATAGGAAAGTGGACAGTAGCTGATCCTCCTCGGATACCGTTTTGAGTACAGCACCGAACAGTTGCCTCGAACTTTTTAAGGAAGGGAACAACACCTGTGTGTTGAACTTCGCCACCCCTGATTTTACTGTTGATACCCCTGATCCTACCTGCGTTGATACCAATGCCTGCCCTTTGAGCGACATATTTGCCAATAGCCATATCACTGCTAAAGATACTATCGAGGGTGTCATCAATATCAACCAAAACACAACTTGCAAATTGACGAATGGGGGTTCTGACTCCCGCCATAATCGGTGTTGGGATGTTGATTTTGTGTCTGCTGATTGCGTCATAATACTTTTTAATGTATGTAATACGATTTTCTTGTGGATAGTTTTGAAAAATTGTAATTGCTATCATCATGTACATGAACTGAGGAGTTTCATATATCTCCCCTGTGCTTCTATCCTGTACAAGATACTTATCAGTTACCTGACGAAGACCTGCATAGGTGAATAGAAAATCACGTTCATGATCTAGATACTCTCCTAGACCATCAATTTCTTCTTGAGTATACTTATGTAGTACCTCGCTATCATATACTTCCTGTTCCACACATGTATTAATATGTGCAAACAAGGTAGGATGATCAAACTGAACACCATACAACTGTTTCCTTAATGAAAATAGTAGTAGACGTGCAGCAACATACTGATAGTTGGGTGCATCTAAATCTATTAGATCTGATGCAGACCTAATAAGTATCTCTTGTATTTCTTTGGTACTGATACCGTCATAGAATTGAAGACCACTATTGATTTCAACCTGACTAGATGATACACCAGCAAGTCCGTCACATGCTAGTTCTACCATCTTATGAATCTTCTCTAGATTCAGTGGTTCTATTGAACCGTTTCTTTTATTAACTTTAGTACCGTTGCTCATGCTTTGTTCCAGTCCTTTAATTTAAGAGTTGCTTCTAGTTTGTGATAGGTATTTGATTCTAGCAGATTTTTTACATTATGTCCACTCAGAACCATGTCGTTTATGTCCTTTTGCTGAACATGTTTTGGCCAAATGATTACTTGATCTCCTCTGTCAATGGTTTTGGAGATTCTGTTGACGATTTCTCTGTTACGAGGTTCGTTATCATAAACCCAAATATAATCGCTCCAACCAAACGTCCGAGGATCAAGGTCGCTCCCACACATCGCCACGGAATTCTCCAAGAAGAGGGAGTCAAACGGTCCCTCCACGATGTAGATAGGTTGTGTTTCATCAATTTTATCTAATCCATAAATTTTAGGTTTGTCCTCATCAAGCATCACAGTAATGTATCGTAATGCTGATGACTCTATTGCTCTGCCTTGAAAACCAAAGACACCATCTTTATCTTTTAAAGGAATAATAATTCTTGCGTCATCGTATCTAGTGTCAGTAAAAGTTTTCTTTTGCTGATTTGTCCACTGCTTAAACTTCGGGCAGAAGTATAGTTCGCTCAAAGTGTTGCTTGGTAATTGGCGGTCAGCAAGCATCCTTCGAGCAGGATGTGTAATATTTAGATCAGATATTTTCTCTAGATTTGAGAATATATCTTTATTAAAAGACGGTTTCTCAAACTTCAAGTCAGGCAAAGGGATCTTAGTTCCTTTACCTGTGTTACCCTCTCTGTAAGCTTCCATTACATACTCACCATAGAGATCAGGATCCTGATCCTTTAGAAAATTAGACAGCGTTCTACCTACCCCACAGTTGTGACATTTGTATATGAATGATCCTTTGTGGCGATAAAAATAACCCCTAGCACGGTTACGATTCTTTTGAGAATCGCCACAGTAGGGGCATCTAAAGTTAAATAAGTTTTCGTTCTTCCTTGAGAACTTGTCTAATCTACTTGATACTAGTGAAATGTATTTGGTATCAACATAAATCACTGACTACATGTTATAAGTTCTCTCGATTATAGCAGTACTTGTAGCGTTTGTCAATGCTGGTCTGATGATTCTTTGTCCGACTGGAGACACGAGGAAAGAAATAATAGAAAGAGCACCAAATATGCTCCACATTTTCTTTTCCATGACTCTAAGACGGTTATCAACCATACGTATATCCCTTTCACATCCTTTCTTGATTTCATCTGTTTTACGAGTTACTTCTCTGTGTACACTATCAACTTTCTCAAATAGTACAGCATCAATACGGTCTTGCTTGTCTAGTTTTTCATTATGCACAGCAAGAAGTTGTCCCATCTTTACAGAGTTATCCTGTAAGGACTGAACAACTTTCTCTAATCTTTCTAATATTGCTGCATTGACACCAGACGATTCCATGTTACGTCTCTTTTATAAACTTCTGCAATGTATCAACACCATGGTCTTCCATAAGAACATATAAGAATTGCTTTTGATTATCTTCACTCAGTTGCAACCATGTACATAGCATATCTTCTTGCTCTTCTTGCCTTAATTCTGCAAATCTGTGATTGACTGCAGTAAATGTTGACTGCCAATCAAAACTTTCTTTCTTGTCACTCTTGTTGATATCTTTAGAGATCTTCTTCTGACGATCACCTGCTTTCTTCTGGTAGTCCTTTGCTTTTGCTTTGGATAACTGTTGAATCTCTTGCTTACGATTAGCAGCACGCTTCTCACGTTCTTGCTTCTTGTTCATCTTACGTTTCTGTTGAATGAAACGCATAGTAGCACTCACCTCATTATTACCAGATTTCTCCTCTGATGAGTATTCCTTGATAGTAGTTTGGTTTTCCATAGTTTGTTCTTTAATCCTAGAGTTTCTCATCCTCTGAAATATATCTATACCCATTTTATTCTTCCTCTTCTTTCTACGAACAGGAGGTTCATCTGGGGGTAAGCCAGCGTTTGCACCGTTACTTGCATTGTTAGTAGGTACTTCTTCAATCACAACGTGACCGTTCTTTTTGAGAGTGAGAACCTTCATAACTTGTTCAGTTCGGTTAAACAGTATTGATCTACCATGACGGTATCATTATATATCTCTGGGTACCTGCTCATGTATAACATGAATGCCTTTAGTATAGACCAGTACTCCTCAGATATTTTGTAGAATAACAATGGTGTAGCAGCTTCACCAAAAACATTGTATATGATGATTAAGTGATTCAATATCAAGTGGAGTTTTAGTACCCCACTGTTTAGATACGTCTTCAGCAATCTCTTAAGATATTTAAATCGTTTGAGATCATCATAGAAATCCTCTTTTGTTACTGCTTGAGGATTGTTGTAATGTTTTATAGCAAAGAATAGATAATTGTCTTCATTCAATTCATCAAAATTCATTTATTAAGCGATGCTTAGTGTTGTATCAGATCCAGAACCACCTGCACCTCTTACATCACCAGCAGCGATAGTAAGGTCAGCGTCAACGGTTTGTCCAGAATCTTTAATTGTAGCAGAACCTGCTGTACCTATTGTCTGTGCTCCAATACTTAGTGTTTCTGTTGCTGATGGAACAGTGAAATCAAACTCTAAACGGTTTAATCCTGTACCACGTGCATAAGTTGCAGTAACTGCACCTGTTGAAGATCCTGTAACAACAACAGTAGGACTGTTTGCTACAGTAACAAGTTCGTTGAATACCACAACAACAGTACCAGTATCACCTTGTGAAAGAGATTCTTGCTCGAAGAATACTCCAGTAATAGTTGCAGCACCGAGACCTTCGGTAGTTGATCCAGCACCTGCTAGACCACCAATAGAAACTAGGACTTCATCCCAGTAACGTGCAGTGTTTTTGTCGCTACCTTTGTAGTGACGTAGAACCCATCCTTCCTCAGTTGCAAAGCAATCCTCAGCAAGACCGTTCTTATTTACGTTGTCGAGATACTTTGGTTTCGACTCGTCTGATGTAGTTTTTCCCCAGAGAGGCATTGATTTACTCCGTAATTATAAGATAATTTTAATCTAAGTATATTTATAAAAATAGGAGGGTTCCCCCTCCTGTTGCTAGTGACTAGCGTGTCTCTAGTGCTTTCTTTACTGTTTCAAGAAGCTTATCATCTGCGGTAGTTTTGGTCAGTTTAACTGCCTTCTCCAGAACTATGATGCAAAGGTCGATGAGTTTCTCACCTAACTCTCCGTCATCTGGAATCTTATTTACTGCATCTGCAACAATCTTCTTAGCGAATGGTAGTAGAAATGATAACATGATCTAAAAATATAATTCAGTTTTATTTATAACCCATTTTCTTCTTTTTCTTACCGTACCCTTCATACATCTTTTCGATTCTTTCTCTGTAACGTGCTCTAAGTTCATCCAAATGATCTCTTAGTTCCTCGTTAACTCCATCAGCATACTTCATTGTCTTCTCACCTTTCTTTTTCTTCTGATACACGTTACCTGTATCACACTTCTCCTGTTCCATGATCTCATCTTCCTTAACACAGTTAGGGACTGACTTACCACCTTTCATCTTAGTACCTTTCGCTTTGTATCCTTTCCAACAAGAAGGTTTGTCTGGATCTCTACCAATATTCTTACGTGCTTGCTTGAGTGAACCTTCCTCAACAGATACTGGTGTGGTATCTTCATGCTCAATTACCTTACCATCAGCATCTTTCTCATGATGCTCTTTCTTCATGCCTTTCTTTTTTGCCATGGCTTTCTTGATGGCTTTGTCCCTAGATCCAAAGTATTCGTCTTTACCTGACTCTACCTTACCATCTCCATCATGGTCTTTAGATGCCATTTTTTCACTAACAAGTTCTTCTTTAACTGCCTTGTTAGCACCTTTAAGTTTCTTGTTTTTATCGAAAACCTGATCCATAGGGTCAGTGTTATCCATAATCTGTGGACTTACTTCCACAAACTTGCTTGTTTTTTCTGAGAGTTCAGTTCTCCAATTTGAATACATTGTTTCTTCGGTACTCCTATGCTTATTATTTAGCATTTCTTCAATGCCTTTGTCTTTGTCAGTTTTTGGTATGTAGTTACCCTCTTTCCACATGTCATAGTCAGATCCACGTGCCATATCCTGTGTGAATTTTCTGAATCTATCAGTTCCCACAAGACGATGCTTGGCAGATCTACCTTGACCCTTACCTAGACCAGTGTATTTATTCACTGCTTCGGTAATATCCTTTGCCCATGCCCTAAACATATCACCATCATCGGTGACAGCAATAACATAATTAGGACCACGACGATGAACCTTGCCTACCTTATCTCCATACTGGACATAGGTGCCTTCTTCAAATAAATTACCATGTCTATAGTGAGTACGTTTTGCCTCGCTACTAAAATTAGAGAATTTCACTGTCGTCTACTGGAAGTTCGATATTATTTGGTCTTCCTTTTATATATGCAGATGAGAATATTCCACCTCTGACATTTTTTACTTCATTATCATCAGAAGTTACTGATCTATTCTCATTAGTTTTTCTAGCACCAAGTGTAGGTGCATAGTTATCATCCATAATAAATGAATTAATATCACTAGCATGTATATTTTTCACACCAAATCTTATAGTTATTTGTGCAAGTTTTCCTTTGTTATATTCGTCTTTTTTAATAACATCTACATAACCTTGCATAAAATGAGTACAGTTATTTTCTCCTGGATCAGTTCCACCACCATTCCAGTTAGGTCCTAACACTGATCTAATTTGTAGTTGGGGATTACTCTTTATATCTAATGAAAACGATTGATTATCAAAATCTGATGATTCTTTATTAGCAATTATTTCTCTGAACCTCTTTGTTTCCTTTGCGTTATGTATGTTACTACCTGCTTTATCTGATATACCAGAATACTGTTGGAAATCTTTTGCTCTTTGACCATCCTTATGAGAAATAAAACACTTTTGTTCACCATCCTGATCTATACCAACAAAATCTGCATGTACCCCACTTGAACCTGGTATAAACCCAATTATTTTTTCATATTTTGTAGTATCCCCTTGAATTGTAAGATCTACTGGTGCTCCACTACCTAATTCCTCAAGTTTAGTATTGATTTCATATAGTATCTGTTGTTCTAAAGATGTATCTGGTTTTCTTTTGCCTATCAAACTCTTTACTGTTCTATCTAAAAGATCATTACTATATGGTAAATTTTTAAATGCCTTATCATCAGCATATTTTACTACAACATGAAATGTTATTATTTTTTGTACTTCAACTATCTCATCATTACGAATTTTATCTGGAAACATATACTTAAGGTCAAATATTAAATGTCCTAAACTAGAAAGCTTTCTTTCTGTTGTCCAATTAGTATTAAATCTTCTATCGCTAAATTCTTTTAAGTGTTTTAATACTAAATCTCTTTGTGAATTAGTACGAAACATAATCTTCATGGAACTTTTTATTTGAGTTCCTTTTTTATTCCACACATTTTGTGGTTTTTTATCGTTTCCTGTTTTTAAGTAAACAATTTTAGGTGCTCTTGTTTTTTTATACTTTACTTTTGCAAAGATATCTTTAACATCAGCAACAGCATTATTAAAAGCTTCTAACCTTTTCTTATCTAATTCAATTTGTAGTTGTCTAGGAGATTTCTTTTTTTCTTTTTTGGCAACAGGTTTCTTTACCATGACCTTTTATTTTTATTTAGCGGTCACCCCTCTTTCTTTTCTCAGATTTTTCTATGGAGAAACTACCACCAGGATATCTCTTCTCTAGTTTCTTGACATTACCTCGTACAACGTCATCAAATTCAACGTTCAATGCAATACAAGCGTTTGCTACGTACCACATAATATCACCCAACTCAATAATAAGATGTTCTCTATTGTCGTCGTTCCAAGGTTTACCTTGAAATACCATCTTCTTAACGATCTCAAGAAACTCACCAGATTCAGCAGAAAGACCAACGCCAGCAGTGGTAAGACGTTCAATATTGGCACCCTCTCTGTCAAGTTCACCCAAGCGATCAGCAAGATCGACAAAATTCTTACTGGAATCGGATGTGACACCATCCACGAATAAAAGATACTTATCAAAATCAATCATACTTTTAGATTTTTAAACTTTTGAAATTTATTTAGCACATTAGGTTTAACCTCATCAGAACTTACCTTAGTAATAACTGTAGTACTAGGTGGTTGTTCTATGATGTCATTTTGTGCACTTTGTTCTACATCATACAACTTCATCTTAGATCTGTCAACCCCTATGGCAAATCTCTTGTTCATAGTAGGGTCGTTGTATCTATTTTTTAGTTGTTTAACTAGAATTTGATTTAGTTGTTCGGATTCCTCAGTAGTAATAAGTGCAAACATAAAGTCAGCAGTAGCAGGTAACCCAAAGGACTCAGATGTATCAGTAAGATCGACATCACTACTACCATAACCAGAACGAGTAGTTTGCGTTGCCGATATAATTGGGACATTATTCTCGACAGCAAGACCTCTGAGTTCTTCAGCAATCGCTTTAACATAAGTATAGGAATTTACAACAGCACCTTTAAATCTTTGAGATGCACAAATATTTAGATAGTCAACAAAAATTAAATCTGGTTTAAAACTTGTCTTTAATGTCAGTTCATTCAATAATGATTTGAAATGTCCTACATGTGCTGATGCTGTAGGATATTCTTTAATAATTAATTTACCTTGTGTCTTCTTCATCAACTTACTTACCTTACTCTCAAATATTTGCTTAGGTAAATCAGCAATTTCTTGTATATTAACACCTAATAAGTTAGCATCTATTCTCTCTGCAATCTTTTCTTCTGACATCTCACAGGTAATATACAATACATTCTTACCCTGTAGTAATGTTGCTGCAGCAACGTGACACATGAATAAAGATTTACCTACACCTGTACCTGCAAGTGCAACGTTCAGTGTTTTATTTGATAATCCACCCTTAGTAATCTTATTAAACATACTAAGATCAAAAGGTATCTTCTCTTCTACTCTATTATAGTATTCAAACCTTTCTTGATAGTTAGAAAAGTAATCATGACCTATACGATTATCAAATGAAACAGCGATAGCATCTGAAAGTATAGAAGGTATAGCACCTTTATCTTTCTTCTCATCTTTACCATCTGCTATTTGTATACTCTCTAATAATGACAGATATATTGCTCTATTTCTACACCATTCTTCAGTAGAATCTACTAACCATGTCTGGTCTACTCTTTCATCACTAACTTTATCAATAGCTTCTAGAGAAATCTTAAACTGTTGGTCAGTTAAACTACCAACATTCTGTAAGTCAATTGCTAATGACTCTTTAGTAGGGCATTTCTCATACTTATCAATAAAGTTTGATATTAAATCAAACAATAATTTATTATGTTCTTCTTCAAAGTATTCTTTCTTTAGATATGGAAATGCCTGACGACGAAATTGATCATTCGTCACCAAGTTATTCAATATTGTAAATTCAAGTGAGTTCATTAAATGTAATTAAGGTAGGTGCTAAAGATATACTTGTCCTCCGATATAGTAGGTTGACCTTGATGTGGAACCATCCATAATGGAGGGAATATTATTCCTCTTCCCCTCTTTGGTTTTAGTTTCTTATTGATGCCTAGGAAGTTGGTCTCTCCACCCTCTTCAACATCATTCAAATACACTAGAAATGCTAAGAATCTTTTTGCAGAAGCATAATCTCCTACATCTACATGGGGTGCAAACTGATCTTCAGTATTCTTATGATACTTTTTAATCCTAGCAAACTCCCAAGAGAATTTCTGTGGCAACCATTGTTCACAACCAACTGTTTTAACATACTTATCCAAGAATGGAGCAACTCTCCATATCATTAACTCCATCATTTGTTCTTTAAATTCAATCTGATGAAATCTTGGTTTGTTATCATTGTTTTTAAACTCTGGTTTACCATTATTGAAGTAATCTATTAGTTCTTGACAGTATTCACTATCGAATATATCATATACTTTAATAAAATCTTCAACTGTTTTCATTGATCATACTTAAATTCTTTAGAAGCAACTTCATCTAGTGCTTGCATTATTTCTTTTGTGAAATACTTGTTAGGATCGGCAAGAATAGCAGAAGGATAAACGGAAGATTCACCAACAAGAATCCGATTCCCCTTCCTGATGAAGATTCCATGCTTCTCACCCAATTCCAATAGTCCATAATACTGATCCAATCCCCTTGAGTCAAAAAATAGTCGTGTTGCAATTTGAGTGTTCTCCTTTGTTAAACGTGATTTATATGTTTTAACCTTGATAATATTACCAATGATCTCTTTACTACTATCTTTCTCTTTTGATTTAGTTAGAGTTATAATAGTTGATGCTGCATATTTTAAACCACTACCACCACCCATATCAGTTGGATCACCATAAGGGTTCATTGTTTTATATGTATGATTTGTCACTATCATAGGTATCTTTAACTTACCTAATTTACTAGTGATAATTCTAAACACAGATTTAATTGTCTGTGATTTAGTCATGTCTCTAACTTGTTTATCATCCATTGCATCTTGCAATTCTTTTTGAGATGCAAGCATACCAAGAGAATCTAATATGATTAGAAGTGGTTTCCTATCCTTCTCAGGTGTCTTGAGGAGGTTGTCTAGAATACGTATCATTTGAGTACGAAATTCTTCTATAGTGTCTATAGGAAAATGCCATACCCTAGCAGGATCTAGACCACGATCTCTGAATAGATCTGGTGTTGCTGCTGCTTCACTATCAAAATAAAATACTGCACCATCAGGATGGTCATTAAGAAAAGTACTAGCAATACCTATAGCATAAAAGGTCTTACCTGTTGCTTGTTCACCTGCAATAGCAGTTACTCTGTTGTTAGGTATACCACCATAGATACTACCACTTAATTGTGCATTTAATATATAAGAACCTGTTCCTATAAATCCTTGATCACTACTTGTATTTGATACAAGTTGTGCATAATCGTTCTTTGCTTCTTTAGCAAGCGTATCAAAAATACTCATACAAATAAAAACTCCAAATTACTTTCTTGTTTAGTTTTCCATCCTATCACATCAAGGATGTTTTTAAGAGGTGTGATAAATGATTTCTCAAACTGTGTTTTGTAATCTATTTGATCACTAACCTTTGGTATTTCTCTAGGAAATTCTTGGATGAAAGACATAACATTCTGTCCTAAGACATTAGGTTCCTTCAAGTATACATACTTGATTTTCTCACCCTCTTGAATAATAGGATACTTGTGTTTTAACCTATTACTCTTAAGTTGATAGTTATACAAGAGTGCTCCTCTCACATGAATAGGACAACTTTTCTTATACAGAGTAACAGGATCTGACCATTTTGTCAACCCATTAACACTTCTAGGAAATGCTATTTCCTCAGGTGGCATACTATAGAACTCTGTTCTAAAGTCATCTATAAACTTTATAAGATCTTCATTCTCTTGTGTCATTATAATATTGAGAGCATCTTTAATCATCTTTCTACATGGTGCAGGTGTAGATGATTTAATTGCTTCAATACCCATCATTTTTAACTTAGCTTCCTCATATTTTACTCCTTCACTATCCCATACATTTAAGATATATCTTTTCTTTGCTGTCCATATACCTTTATCAGCAATGTTCTCACGTTTCATTACCATTTTTTGGTCATACGCAGATACATACGTCGCCAACTCCTGATAGCAGGTGTCAATGTACGGTTCCAATTTTTCTTGGCAGATCTTATCCAGTATGGAAACAATTGCTGCTTTGTCGCTAGACCTATTACTAAAAAATTTATCAACAAGAGGTCCAAGGTTAAGATAGATTGAGTCGGTGTCAGATGCAATAACATAATCTTCTCCTTCTGTTTTGAGAATTTTATTAAGGTAATCATTCATCTTGTTTTCTATCCAACGAATAGAAACTTGACCAGATAGAGTTATTGCTTCAGCATTTACTACTTTAAAATATCTAAAGTATTGATTACCGATAGCACCATAGGCAGAGTTAAGAGATATCTTCTTTGCCATTTGAATATTATTACAACGAGTGATTTCTTTTTCTAATTCAACTGATGGATTCTTTTCATATTCTTGTTTTGCCTTGATCATTTTCTTTTTAAAAATGACACGCTCATCATAATATTTTTGCATGAGTTCTGGCAAGAATCCTTTCTGTGTGGTGTCATACAAAGCACCATTAGCACATACTGTTGTATTTTCTAAGTCGCTGAAATCTATTTCTTTGTCTAATATTCTATCTACTGTTGCTGATGAATGTCTATTGGGCATCAATGTCTCAGGTGAGATATTGTACTGCATTATAAGATGTGGATATAGTGAATTTAAATCAAAGTTAACTACCCACTCATATAATCCTGGTTTTGGTTCCTTTACATATGCACCTGCATACTGAGTGTTTTTATCTGATCTTTCTATTGGTGGAATTACTATACCTTTTGTCTTAAGGAAGTTGTATATAATACTATCCCAAGTTCTAACTTGTGAATATACATCATTGTAATTAACTTTAGCATCATATGCCATAGTTAATGCAAGTTCAATTAGTTTCATCTTGTCTTCCAGTTGGTCAACAAGTTCAACGTCAACTATATTATATTCTACAAACTTTTGCCAATCGTTAGTATAAAATTCTTTGAAAGTATCGTACTCTGAGTGGTCAAGTTTCTTCTGACCTAACTCTTGTTGTGCTATGTAATCTAACCTGTAAGATTCTTGTGCTTTATATGTAAATTTTTGATAAAGATCAAGATAATCTAAGACACTTAGACCAATAATTTCATAGTATATATGATTTCTACCCTTTATCTCTACCTCTTTATCAAATACTTTGTTCCATGGTGACAATGATTTTTGATGTTTAGTAGATAATACTCTCTCTATTCTTCTACAAATATATGGTATGTCAAATAGTTTTACGTTCCATCCTGTAACAATGTCTGGAGTGTTTTCTACCCACCATGCTAAGAAATCTTTAAGCATATCTTCTTCTTTCCAGAAGACCCTATACTCTCTATCATTAGAAGTTGGATTTATGTATTGATAAGTTTCATTAAACTCTCTTGTGCCCCATGTAATAACTTTCTTAGTAGTAAAATCTTTTACAGATAGACACAAAATTTCCTCTGAGGTCTCGGCAACATTTGGGAAACCATTCTCAGAGGTTGTTTCGATGTCAACTGTATAGATCCTCAACTGTGAGGAATCATATGGCATCTGTTCTTCTGGAAACTTAGAACTTATATACTGATATAAGAATCTATCGTTACCATATATTTTAAAATTATCAACATACTTATACTCATCAATAAACTGTCTTGCATCATTGACACTAGAAAATGGCAACTCTTTGACGTAATGACCTTCTAGAGTTTTATACTCTGTCTTCTCATTACATCTAGCATACAAAACTGGAGAGAAACTCTCTTTGTATTGTACACGTTCGCCATTTTCATAACCAATATAATGTATTTTATCTCCTGAGAGATATACGTTACTATAAAAATTCAGATGTCTCTGGGACTTCTTCTTCATCATCTTGTGGTGGGACTGTCAATTTGTATTTTTCCAGAAGTTCTGGATCAGGGTCTACTATTGTAGCAATAAAATCAGAATAAAGCAAGACGTTTCTTTGACCGCCATACTTAGGGAATGTTTTAAACTCACCATCTATAATTTCCATTGGGTCAGCAAGGAAACATGATGGTTCCATCTCCATCTCTTGTATGTAAGAGATGACATAAGATCCATTCTTAAGTAGTAGGAGTTTGATCGTTTCCATCTTCCTCCACTTTATGTTTAGCAGTGTAATCTTGTTTAATCTTTTCAACAGGTTCGTATATTGTTACCACCCAATCAGATGGTATAACAAACTCCTGTTGTTGAGACATAGGTGCCCAATGTGTATAAGATACTTGGAACTTTGTCTTAGGTGTAGGTTTCTCTCCTTCAACTAATAGTTCTGCTTCTTCAACCTCCTTTGTTTGGAGTTGCATCACATAAGGATTCTTAAGGTGGTATGCAATGATGCCTTTATTCTCTTTGTCGATAATTTCTTGTGCATCACTGATGACATCTTCACCAGATTTCATCAAAATAACTTTAACTGTCATAGCGATAAGTTTCGGTCTTCTATAGTTCTAATGTATTTGGATAGTTTGTCGAGGTATCCACGATTTCTTAACTCTTTGAACACTAGGTTCTCTAGAGCGAACTCTCCTCCTCGTTGAATTGCAGATCCTCTCATAGTTCTAATCTTCTCTTTGAGTTTGTTTAGAACATTGATGTCATCTGCTTGAGTATCTATGAGATCATCAATCCTCTCTATCATATCACGAACTTTCTGTTTTAGCAAGGGGTCGTTAAAGTCCACATACTGTTTACGTGGTTCTTTTACCCACCAATTGTTAAGAACTGAGTAAGTACCTTGATTTATAGGAGTTGGATCGTTGATATCCTGTGCATACAGTTCTACTGGTTGACCATAGAGAGTTACATCATGTGTTAATGCCCACAATCTTTTCTTATCTCTAAGGAAATCATCCAAGAAATCTGTTTGACAAGCAGCTATCTCATCCTTATCTACCACCAAATGCAGGTCTAGATCAGAATATTCTGTATAATTATAGTTGGCATTACCACCCACTAAAATTATATCTTGTATTGCATTTGGGGGGATCTTGGCAAACTCTGCCCAGATGTATCCTATTTCGAGTAGTTTATCTCGAACTTCGGTTCTTAATGTAAGTCCGTCCCAGAACTTTACATTGAGATCCTCATGATACATTAGGGTTAACCTAAGATCGTTAAAGGACTTCACGGAAGTAAATTACTTTTTAGTTATTTATCGTGTCCGTAATGCTAAGGTTAGGTTCAGTGACTTCATCACCACCAAATACTGCCTTACCTTCTTCAGCTGGTTTCAAAGTTTGACCATATGCTTCCAGTACAGCAAGAATAGGTTCTACTATTGATACAACCCAATCTGGATTGACAGCAATCTCTTCATCTATGGTAAGAGGTTGCCACCTTTCAAGGAGAATCCTACCATTGTACATTTGGTTTCTCTCAGGAACATCAGGTACTAATTCTTTTTCAATCTTTACCTGATATGCATGAGTGAAGATGAATGCTTGTCTTGCCTTGGTTTCTTTTTCTTGAACCTCTTGGACATCAGCAATGATATCTTCACCCGATTTTAATTTAACGACTTTAATAGACATAATAAAATTACAGACACACTATTTAGATGTAATCTTTTCGTTGATGATGCTCAGGTACTACCTTACCTAATTCAATAGTAAGTAGTCCATCTTCTAGAGATACTGATCTAATTTCAGTATCATCAGCAAGCATAAATGCCCTTTCAAAATCTCTTTGTGCTAGTCCTTGATGGAAGTATTGATCAGAATCCTCTTTCTTTTCTGCTTTTGACCCTTCAATATATAATTTTCCATGCTCTGTATATACTTTTACTTCATCTTTTTTAAATCCTGCCAAAGCAACTTCTAATCTAGATTCGTGATTACTTAATTGAATTAGATTATATGGAGGGTAGTTGCCTGTGGTAGGAAATTGCCAAAAATTTTCTAGATAATTGTCTAATCCTATGCTGTTCTTAGTAATCTTTTCCATTAATGATGGAAGATCTGCAGCAGTGTATCTCTGGATGTTACCCATTGTTTTTCTCCTTAGAAAGCGAGTGTTAAGTTTTGTGACCCCCGAAGGCGATCACCACTATTTATTAGGGTAAAGAGTATCAACCCGTACACTATGGGTGGTACTATCCGTATTAATACCTTTTTAATCATTTTATGGTATAAATAAACCTAGAAACATTTGTTAACATGATCAAAAAAGCATTGTTAGTTGGTATGTTTTTGATGATATCTCCTGCATCAGCAGAGATAGTGCATAAAATGAGTTCTAGTGTACAATTGAGCGTGGATTCGGCTGCAAGCCAGGCTAGTCGCATAGGATCAAGTTATACCGTAAGTGGAAATAATTTGAAAGTAAGTGATGGTGGATCCTTTGGTGGATTAGGAACATTATCCTCAGGTACTGCTGTTGGATATACCTCATCAGCACTAGAATTAAACACTGTAGGGTCAGCATTCAGTATGTCGGAAACCTTTATTGAAGGTGACGATGTAACTACATCTTCATCTGTATCATCAGGTGTTGTTGCTGCATTACCATTACTTGGTAGTACAACTACCACATCAGGTGGAGTAGCAGGTACCTTAGCTGGTACTATCACATCTGCTGGTGTGACTACGATTACAGCAGGTGGAGCTGGAACTTCAGCTACTGGACAATTCGTATCAGAACTTACCATAAAGTAGGATACTATGTCTAATGAAAAAGATATTTGTCCTGATTGTGGGTGCAACTGCCCTTGTGAATGTGCCAGTTGCACGAAGTGTCCCTGTGGTACCTAATTTTACCCAGGGCTCGATGACTAGCCATACAGAAACTACTAGTACTGTGGTGGAGACCATAAATAGTATGGACTACTCCACAGGTTTTACCTATTCAATTTCTGGCCACGGGGTAACAGTCAACGACCCAGAAGGGTTGACACCACCTGATACTTCGACATCAACTAATACCGTTAACGGTGTGAATTCAACATGGACAAACTTAGATTTATCAACAAAACCAGTGGTCACAATGACGACACCAGGAGCAAGTTTCTCTCTGGTAGAAAGTTATTCTGGAGCTGGTCTTCAGAATCACACTGTGATACAAAGAACGACAACTATAACAAGCGTAACCGATACAACAAGTATATTCCAACAGTAATTGCAGCAGTACTCGGTATGAACTCTTTACCTACCATGGCAGAGACCGTTGGTGGGGTGAGTGCTACTGCATCGCCAATCGCAAACAGTTCTGGAAGTGTCACAAACCAAGCTATACAGGTGCTTCAAGGACCATATATAACCAATACTTATGGTGGTGGTATACAATGCCAAGGACCTACCATGAACGTAACACCATTCGTTACAGGAAACGTAACATGGAAGAAACCATTTGAACGATATTATGACGATCCAGTGTACGACGTTCATGATGCCGATGATGACGGTCAGATAGACAATCCAGGTGAGGTATTATATTTTGTCCCTACTAGGACTGGACAGACAGACAATTATAACTTATCAGTAGGTGTCTCTGCTACATGGTCTAAACCATTAGACAAAGACCTACAAGAACTATGTAAAAATGCTGCTGAGATACAGATGGCAGCAGTAGAACAAAACACTGCCAATAAACGCCTTGACTTTGAAATAGCCAGGTTAAAAAATTGTGGAGAATTGATGAAAGCTGGTATAATATTTGTACCAGGAACCAAGTATGCCAAGGTATGTGAGGATGTTATGTTAGTAAACCCACCAGGTGTAGTAGCAGAACATACTCATGTTTTAACTCAACAACCTACCGTAACTTTAGAGGAGGTAGACCTTTCTTCTGACGATAAGCATTCGCACGAACAAGATCACGAGAAGGACGATCAGGAGTTTTCCCGACGCTGGTTTGAATTTTGGAAATCACCTTCTTCACAGCAGGTTTCACTACCCTCAGAATCAAGTCAGCTAGAGGTTTTGCAAATAGGGCAGATGTCGCTGCAGTAACACCGATTACTGCTGTAGTTGCTGCTACCTGAGTCGATGGTAGATACTGTTCGACTGGTGGTATGTCAGTATACAATGTCACACAGATTTTTGCCCCACCAGGATTCTGAGGATTAACTCTTAACTCATGTCCTGATACTTTTTCTTTTTGGTTTGTTGCTATATCTCCTATTCTTAATGCATTAGGTCCTGGACATGGTGGATCTTGATCTACCTTAGGTGTCTCAGGAACTTCTGTTTCTGGTACTGGTGGTGGTGCTACCACTGGTACTTGTTGTGCTTGTGTTATTAATAATTGCTCAGGTTCAAAGTTCATAGCATTAAAACTAGGAACACCTGCATCACAGAATGTCTTAACGGTACTTGAATCGTCTTCTATTATACTATCATTTCTATCGCTAAACTCGTGTGCTTCTACACAACCAGGTATGTTTATTATAGGTGTACCAATCTCTGCAGTAACTGGTTGGTATGGTACGAAAGCATGAGGAGTAGGGAACGTGTATACATTAACATCACGAACCCCAATATTGTTTATTTCTATCTCCCTGATAGGCACTTTAGAAGTTAGGAACTCCTAGACCTACAGGAGGAAGTGCAGGTGACTCTGGTGATCCCATGTCTGGTATCATCTCAGTAACACCACCTAATGCTCCACCACCAAGGGAACCTAGTGCTTTCTCTTTGATGCTTTCTATGATTGCATCCTTGCGTACATAAACGTAACCGCCAATGCCAACAACGGTAAGAGATACAACAGCAGACGAAACAGCGAGTACATTAATTAATTTTTGCATGATTTTATTTGGTATCAGGGACAATTTTAACAGGACCTGACTCGATCCTTATGGTTTGGGCAGGTGCAGTTTCAGATGCTTTAGCAATAAGGAACTCCATATCCTTTTTAGATATGTTAGCACTACCAGGTTCAGCATCACCTTTCTTCTTCTTACCTCCCGTTTGGACACCAAAAGTAGCTAAAGTGCCTGTGAAGACCGAAGCTATGAAAGTTGGATCAATCTTTTCTCCTGCATCATAACCTGGTATTTTAACGTAGTTCAAAGTTAAAATTCCTGCGGACCACACGAGAACGATCACTCTTATGAGTGTCGCTAAGTACATCAGTTGTTCTTCTTTATCATCAACTGCTTCTTTGAGTTTACCAAGAGGACCTTTCGGTTTCTCTTTTACTGCTTCTGCCATAACACAACGATATCTGCCTTATTTATACAGTTGCAGGTGTCGTTTTCTTTTTGCCTATATTATATTTCGATTCTAATTCCCACTCACCCTTCTCTTTGTACGCCAGCACTTTGATTTGGTTTAATGGTGCAATGTCTGTAATTGTTTCATCGTTTACAATGCTTATAAGACCCCAATCAGATAACAACTGAGTAATACGATTACGACGTTGTACATCATTCTGAGTTAAGTTTGCTGTCTTACCATCTAAAGCAAACAATTCTTTAAAGTGTACGATATAGTATCTACCTTGCTTGTGTAGTATATGACAAGATTGATATAACTTCTTTTCTTTACGAGAAGCAACACCTATCCTAGATAAGGTCTCTCTTACTTTTAGAAAGTCGTCTGGTTGAGAAAGTTTCACCTCTACCATACTATCACGAGTCCACTGAACTTCAGCTACTTGGGACATTTTTTCCTCCACGGTTTAATTTCGATTTCAAATGATCAAGTTGATCTTTATTTAGGATTTTAAGGATTGCCTGTGCCTTTTGGGTACTATAGTTATAGTACGTTTTGACTGTCTCCAAGTCCTCAATCTTCACTTTCTTCTCCCAAGGAGAAAAACGCTTTCTTTTCCTAACCGTATTTATATAAAAATCGTACTGAAGTTTGTTTGGAAGGTCATAATATATGTTCATTTCATTAGCAAGTAACACAGTGTCATAATGAGATGCCATACACTTAGTTACTACCCATGCAGGATATTCCTTCTCCCAACTGGAATCTTCACTATCCAGTAAGTTCTGCTTTGTCTCGTTGATTGTCTTCAAATAGTCCGATAAGAGATGTTTGTTGTTGTTCATAATTTAGTAGGAGAAGTTCTTTTCTTTTCTTTTGATCTTTAGTATATGTACCAGAAGATCTCATAGTATAGGTTAGATCCCAATCTTTTTGATACCAATCAGGAAATCTATCCTTAATAAACAATTCTGAATTATAAGTTATCATACAATCTTGTTCTGATGCACATGCTTGTGCAGCAAACCATTCATGATCAAATGACTTATGCATATCACCTTTATTACCATACAAGTTATCCTTAATAGCATATGGTGGATCTAGAAATACAAAAGCATTCCTACCATATAACATCTCTTCATATGAATGGTTAGTAATCCTCCATCCTTGAATCAATTCACTCAATGCAGGAAGTTTATCTATACCTCTGAAGGTAAAGTTCTGCCTAGATGCTTGTTTACTGAAAGAACTGTTAGCAGTTAGACCACTAAAAGAACATTTGTTTGCCACATAAAAATTAAATCCTGACTCATAGATATCATTGTTTAATTTATCCTTAGCATTTTCAAATGCTTCCCTATGTGCATCTTCGTTCTCACCGAGTTCTGTCTTCAATTCCCTTAGATCATCACACAACTGCTGTCCGTGGTCTCTGAGGGTCATCCAGAAGGCATACAGAGGGTAATAAAGGTCATTTACCCACACATCTGTATTAGGATAAGTTTGGGTCACGTACAGTGCCATAGAACCTCCCCCTAGGAAAGGTTCTCTATAACTTTCTATCTCAGGTAAATGTTGTGATAGAAATTTAATTGCTCTGGACTTACCACCAGGATATCTTAAAGGTGTGGTGTATTTCATTTAGATAAGAATACAACTCCGTTACCATAGTCACGAAAATCTCCTCTTGGTGGAGGAATTAAAGGTTCGTATGTACCTTTAGGTTTGTAATCATCAATCAATACTTCTATTGCTGTATCGAACCACTTGTTCATTGACTTTGCCATAGCACGATAAGATGTACCAACATATAGTTGTCCACCTACAACAGCAACAGTTGCTGCACCCCAGAACATATAATAAAATCTAGATTTCATTTGTGCTCTGATCTTTTCACGTTTTCT
>Ga0208763_1000059_pt1 | contig 25169 bp, 25 predicted proteins | sample ETNtaG_20_FD_185756 | JGI IMG/M metagenome (GOLD analysis project Ga0208763, IMG submission 185756) | Marine microbial and viral communities from oxygen minimum zone, Eastern Pacific Ocean - ETNP201306PF45B (SPAdes) (version 2) | ecosystem: Environmental > Aquatic > Marine > Oceanic ... | reverse complement strand
GTGTAATTTTTAGGTTTATTTAAGAGTAAATACTTTAATTTTTGATTTTTAATTTTAGCATCATTAAATTTAACGACATCGTCTAAATAAATTTTATGCCCCATTTCAGTTATTACTTTTCCATTTACACTAACAACCCCTGCTTCAATAAATTTATCAGCCTCACGTCTTGAGCATATTCCCGAATTTGAAATATATTTATTTAGCCTGATTTGGCTACTATCTTTTTTATTTTGATGAAATGGTTTTGGCCTTCTTCTCATTTACTCTATTATATATTTTTTTTCTATGCTTCCATCTTGGTAATGCAAGAACATAACTTGATTCTTTTTTAACTTTACATTTCTTCCAAAAACATCTGTAACAAATAACAATTGTTGATTAGCTTCATTATAATCGGAAATGCTTTGAGGTTGATTGCAAGGAAGTAATTGATAAAGAAAATTACCGGCACTATTAATGGCTTGAACAAATTCAGGCTGACTATTACCAACAACCCAATTGTGATCTACATTGCTGAACACTAGTGCTTCATTATTAATCCCAAGATTGTCACATATTGGATGAATTTCACCGGCACCACATAAGTCCAAAACCGATGGGTTATTTAGGCCAGGCCCGCAATTATAATTTACAATAAGATCATCATCTCCTTGAGCACTAAAAATAGGTTCGTCTTGATTGTCAATCCAGCTCAACTGCTGTATCCCTCCTGCAAAATTTATAATTCCATTAACTTTTGATGAATAACCATTGTTTCCTGCATCACCATCTAAGCCGCCTAATGAGTTTGCTATAGCTTGTACATTGATTGGGCTAGTTGGAAGATCAGAAATATCATCAATATATGCTGTATGAATAGCAGTAATTCCTCCAGAAGATATCCCCCCCACAAAAATTGCATTGGTATCTATTCCATAGTTATTTCCATTAGTGAAATCTTTTTTAAAAAATCTAACGGCTGCTTTCATATCATTAGTTGCTTTTAAAACCTCCTCATATTGTTCATCATGATTAGTTAAAAAACTAATTAAATCTAAGAGTGATACCAGTCTATAATTGGCAGAGACACATACGTATCCTCTTTTCGCAAATGCAGTACAAAAATCTACAGCTCCAGGATTTTCTTTAGTTCCCTGATAATAGGAGCCACCATGGTGGAAAATAATTAAAGGTCTATTTGTAGCAGTATCACCATCTGCAGTATAAATATCCATTTTATGAAAATTATCAAAAAATACATCTGAATAGTTTACGGTTGTTACATTTACAGAGCTGAAAATTTCAGATTGATAGCGATTCTGACACTGCGAATAAACGTAGGTACACAAAAATATAAGTATTAAAGTAAAGAATATTTTTTTCATAGTTAGCTATTTAGTTTTTGAAGCTGTTCAACAATCTTTTCATCGTCTATTTTTTGAAATAGATGTTCATGCTGATTTATTTTACCTCCTTCTTTCATTATATCTGAATTTATTTCATCCCAATCATGATGAACTAAGTTTAAAAGATTTTTAAGTTTTTTTGCTGTAAATGGGAGGTAGGGTTCGCAAACAAATGCCAGAGCAGCAGATATTTGAAGCGCAATGTTTAAAACAGTCTCAGTTCTTTGCTCATCTGTTTTTTTTGTTTTCCATGGCTCATTTTCAGCTAAATATTTGTTTCCGGTTCTTGCAAGATTTATGACCTCATTAAGCCCTTCTCTTAATTTAAATTCTTCAATAGATTTTCCAATATTATTTGTTGAATCAGTTATAGAGTCTAAAACTAATTTATCATCTTTTGTAAGATGATTTTGCTTGGGCACAATTCCATCCCAATATTTATTTGTTAAAACTACTACACGATTTATGAAATTCCCAAAAATCGCTACAAGTTCATTATTATTTCTAGCTTGAAAATCTTTCCACGTAAAATCCGTGTCTTTGTTTTCTGGTGAAGTTGAACTTAACACATACCTTAATGTATCTTGTTGATTTTCAAAATCAATTAGATACTCATGAAGCCAAATAGCCCAGTTCTTAGAAGTTGAAAGTTTTTTTCCTTCTAAATTTAGAAATTCATTAGCAGGAACATTTGTTGGGAGATTATAATCACCAAGCTCCTTTAAAATAATAGGGAAAATAATACAATGAAATACAATGTTATCTTTACCTATAAAATGAATTAATTCACTCTCATTATTTTTCCAATATTTTTCCCAATTTAAATTGTTTTTTTTCGCAAATTTTTTTGTTGCTGTTATGTAACCAATTGGCGCATCTAACCAAACATACAACACTTTCCCCTCACTATTCTCAATTGGCACCTTAACACCCCAATCAAGATCTCTTGTCATTGAGCGTTCTTTTAGTCCGCTGTCAAGCCATGAATTGCACTGCCCGATTACTTGAGATTTCCATTTACTAGGATTATGAGTTGGATTACCTTCAATCATCCCCTCATTAATCCATTTTTTAAGCCATTCTTCATGTTTTTGCATCGGTAAAAACCAATGAGCAGTCTCTTTTAATATAGGGGTGTTTCCACTTATACTTGATTTGGGATTTATTAATTCTTGGGGGCTTAATGTAGACCCACATTTTTCGCATTGATCTCCGTATGCTTCATCTGCTCCACACCTTGGACATTCGCCAATTATATATCTATCTGCTAGAAATTGTTTGTTTTCAATATCATAAAATTGTTTATTTTCTTTTTTAATAAACTTTTTTGCGTCATACAGATCTTTAAAAACCTCTTGAGCCGTTTCATGGTGCTCTTGACTTGATGTTCTATCATAAATATCAAAATCAATTCCAAAATTTTCAAATGATTTTTTATTTAACTCATGGTATTTATCTACAATTTGTTTTGGGGTTACACCTTCTTTTTTTGCCTGTATAGTTATGGCAGCCCCATGCTCATCAGATCCACATATAAATGCAACATCATGTCCTTTCAATTTTTGATATCTTACATATATATCAGCTGGCAGGTAAGCACCTGCTAAATGACCCAGGTGAATAGGTCCATTTGCATATAAAAGTGCTGAGGTTACAGTAAATCTTTTTTTACCCATTAGTTAAAAAAATATATTTTAGCAAATATAAGTTATAATGAGTCAAATATGATTATTCCCCCAAAGTTAAATAAAGGAGATAAAGTAGCTTTAATTGCAACAGCTAGGCACATTTCAAAAGAGGAATTAATACCAGCAATAGATATTATTAAAAAATGGGGCTTAGAAGTTGTGTTTTCTGATAATGTTTTTAAAATTAAAAATCAATTTGCTGGAGCTGATAATGAGAGAGCAAATGATTTGCAAAAAATGTTAGATGATAAATCTATTAAAGCAATATTTTGTGTTAGAGGAGGGTATGGTACTGTTAGGATTATTGATAAGATCGATTTTAGTATCTTTTTAGATAATCCTAAATGGCTTGTAGGATATAGTGATGTTACGGTATTGCACAATCACATTAATAACCTTGGGGTTGCTTCACTTCACGCAAGTATGCCAATTAATTTTAAGGATAATACGGTAAAATCGTTACTATCTATTTCTAGCTGTTTATTTGGTGAACAAAATAATATTAGCTGTAAGCCTTTTTCATTAAATAAGTTAGGCGTTACTAAAGGTGTTGTGGTAGGAGGTAATCTTTCAGTAATTTATAGTTTGTTGGGGTCGCCATCTGATATTAATACAGAAGATAAAATATTATTTTTAGAAGATTTAGACGAATATTTGTATCATGTTGATAGGATGGCTTTTAATTTGTTTCGCAACCAAAAGTTTAAAAACATTAAAGGTCTAATTGTTGGGGGAATGACAAAAATGAATGACAATAATATTCCATTTGGAAATAATGCAAATGAAATTATTTTAAAACAAGTTCAGCATCTTGATATTCCAATTTGTTTCAATTTTCCCTCAGGACATCTCGACAATAATCTTTCAATTATATTTGGAAAGGAATCCTGCTTGAGCGTTAGTAAGGATAAAGTCGAATTAAGCCAGTAGATTTATTTATCTATAACTTTTGGGACAAGGATATAATCTGAATCTTTTTTTGGAGCATTTTTTAGCGCTTCTTCTTGAGATATATTTTCGATCGTGTCATCTTTTCTTAAAACATTTACTTCATCACTCAAATATATTAGAGGCTCCACATCTTTAGTATCGATTTCTGAAAGTTTATCTACAAAACCAATGATTTTATTTAAGTCTTCCTTCATTTCTTGTGAGCTTTTTTCATCAAAATTAAGCTTGGCAAGCCTTGCAAGTTCAGTAATTAGTTTATTGTCAATTTTCATAATCAGTTAATTTGTCAAAAATAGTATTGTAAACTTTAGTATTCAAATCTTTTATATCATTTGTTTCATCTCTTTGCCAAATTGGGGCATGTACTTCAATATTTAATATTCCAGGTTTACCTTTAAAATAATTCCAAGGGAAATGTGATTTATTGTCCGGCATTGTCACAGGAATAATTTTCGTATTACTCTCTATTGCAAGTTTAAAAGGGCCATTCTTAAATCTTCTTAGCTTTACATCTGGAGGAGGAACACCTCCTTCTGGGAATATACAAACATTTAATCCGTTTTTAAGTTTTTCATTTGCACTTAAAAAGGCGCTATAAGCATCTTTGTTGTTTTCTCTTCTAACTTGAACGGTATTATTTTTATAGAACCAGCCAAAGATTGGAATTTTAGAATATTCATACTTTGCCATAAAAATTATTGGAAGTTTAAGAGCTGCTAGAATTACAGGTATGTCAATCGTTGAAATATGATTTGGGCAAATAATATAATTTTCATTTTCATCAATTTCTTTTTCATATTTTACATTTAAAAAAACACCAGAAAATAGAAGGGTTAATCTTGACCAAAGCCTTGTAAGATTACACACAGTTTTTTGGTTTGGAATTATTCTTGTAAAAAAATATAAAGGAGGAATTAGTATAATAAAAACTATTAGAAAGACAATAAAAAACCACAATCTCCATATTGAGCTAAATACAAATCCCACGTATTTCATATAATTATTAATCCAATTCATAAAACAAAGATAAAAATCCTATTTTTACAAAGCTAAACTTATCAAAATGGCAAGAGTATTAACAGGAATACAAAGTACAGGAATACCTCATTTGGGTAATTTGCTGGGCGCTATTATTCCTGCAATAAAAATGTCACAAAATTCTGAGAATGAAAGCCTGTTCTTTATTGCAGATCTGCATTCCTTTACAACAATAAGGGATAAAAAAACTTTAGAGCAGAATACCTATGCTACAGCTGCAGCTTGGCTTGCCTTTGGATTCGACACCAAAAATAATTTATTTTATAGACAATCTGATGTAACTCAAGTGTGTGAATTATCTTGGTATTTAAATTGTTTTACACCCTTTCCAATGCTTGCTAACGCACATTCATTTAAGGACAAATCAGATAGACTTTCACAAGTAAATTCCGGATTGTTTACATACCCTGTTTTAATGGCTGCAGATATATTACTTTATGATGCAGAATTTGTTCCTGTAGGTAAAGATCAAGTACAACATCTTGAAATAACGCGTGACATTGCTGGGGCCTTTAATCATATATATAAAGATTCATTTGTTCTTCCTGAAGCTAAAGTTGATGAAAAGGTTATGATCATTCCAGGAACAGATGGTCAAAAAATGAGTAAGTCTTATAATAATATTGTTAATATTTTTCTTGATGACAAAAAATTAAGAAAACAAATTATGTCTATTCAGACAGATAGTTTGTCTTTAGAAGAAAAGAAAGATCCTGAATCTTGTAATGTTTTTAAACTTTATAAATTATTAGCCCCAGAAAAAAAATCAAGTATAATGGCAAATAAATATAGAGAAGGAAATTATGGATATGGCCATGCTAAACAAGAACTTTTTGAATTGATATGTGAGAAATTTTCATCAGAACGAGAGAAATTCAATCATTTAATGTCTAACACAGATGTCATAGAAAAAGAGTTAAACGAAGGAGCTAAAAAAGCAACTTTAATTGCGGATAAAGTTTTGAAAAGGGTTAGAAATAACATAGGCTATTAAGCTGACTATTTTTCTTTATATTTCTTGTATAATATACTTTGATGATTTTCTAAATTAATAACCTCACCTTTAATAAAAATATTTTCTACGTTGTTTTGAATAATATCAAGGGCATCTCCAGAAGAGATGAAAAAAGTAGCTTCTTTACCTTTTTCTAAACTTCCAATTTCATCATCAATTCCTAATATTTTAGCTGTATTTAAGGTTAATGCCTTTATTGCATCTTCATATTTTAATCCGTATGAAACAGCAGTTCCTGCAGTAAATGGAAGATTTCTTGAACCCATTGCCTCCATATCACCTGCATAGCTAAAAGCAAAAGTAATATTGTTTTCATTTAAAATTTTAGCTTGTTCATATGGTGAATAAAGCTTACTATCTTCATTTTTTGGAAGTCTGTGAACACGCTTCAATATCACAGGAATATTATTTTCTTTTAATTCTCGCATAACTTTTGTAGCATCTTCACCACCTACCAATACAATTTTTTTAATATTATATTTTTTACAAATATTTATACCTTCAATTATATCTTTTGAATAATTTGCATGCAGGTATAAGTTTTTATCTCCATTAAAAACACCAACCATACTTTCCATCTTTAAATCTATTTCAGAATTTGATTTAAAATAAGCATAAGATTTTTCTAAAAATTCCAATATTTTATTTACTCTTTCTTCATGTTGTTTGTTTTTTTTCACTTTTCCAGGTTCTCCCCACCATCCAGTGTTATAATATGATGAAGGCCATCTTAAATGAATACCATCATTTTCTTTACATGTAGCATCTTCCCAATTCCAACCTGCTAAATACATTACAGAAGATTGTCCAGAAATAATACCCCCTTGAGGCGTTACTTGAGTCATTAAAACACCATTTGTTCTTACAGTTTCTATAATTTTCGATTGAACATTATAAGCAATTTGACTTTTTATGTTAGGATTCATTACACCAACTTCTCTGTAATCATGAGTAGCTCTAACTGCATCTATTTCAGTAATACCAAGTTTTGTATTTGTAAGAATAAATCCAGGATAAATATGTTTTCCGTATACTTTGTATATTGTGTCAAAAGCTTCTGGATTTATTCTGATTTTTGATAAATCAGCAACTAAGTCAATTTTTCCATTTTTAACACTGATAACAGAATTCTCTATTTTTTCTCCATTACCTAAATGTGCTACTGCTCCCATAAATAATTTTGTTTGACTATATGTGCTATAGCTTATAAAACAAAGACAAAAAATCAGAATTTTTTTAATGTTCATGTTCATGTTCATGTTCGTGTTCTATTGTGTCGCAATGATAAAATGTTTCTTTTTTAGGAGAATTTTTTACTTTATGCTTGCTTTTGGAAGTACTAAGTAATTTTATAATTCTAAGTTTTTCATTGTAATCTCTATCTTGTGTTTTTTTATTTTCTTCTAAATCGTAGTAGCAAACTCCATCAATATAGGTTTGCTCAACTTTAGAGTAAATAGATAGAGGATTGTCTGACCAAATGACAATATCTGCATCTTTGCCAATTTTTAAAGAACCCATTCTATCATCTAGCCTTAACAATTTAGCTGGATTTAACGTTACCATTTTCCATGCATCTTCTTGAGAAGTTGCCCCATATTTTACAGCTTTTGCCGCTTCTTGGTTTAATCTTCTTCCCATTTCTGCATCATCGGAATTAATTGCAGTTACTACTCCAGCTTCATTTAGAATTGCAGCATTATATGGAATCGCATCATTTACTTCAAATTTATATGCCCACCAGTCAGCAAAAGTTGATGCTCCAGCGCCATGATTTTTCAATTTCTTAGTTAATTTATATCCTTCAAGGATATGTGTAAATGTATTTATTTTGAAACCCATAGAGTCTGCAACATGCATCAACATATTAATTTCTGACTCTACGTAAGAGTGGCAAGTAATATGTCTTTTTCCGTCTAATATTTCCGAAAGAACATTGAGCTCTAAATCTTCTCTAGGGGGGATTGTTTCTCGTTTTTTTCTTAAACTTAAACTATTATATTCTTTCCATGCACTTTTATATTTTTTTGCTCTGTAAAAAGCATCGTAAAAAACTTGCTCAACACCCATTCTTGTTTGAGGAAAGCGAATTGTGTTGAAATCTCCCCAGTTGCTTTGTTTTACATTTTCACCTAAGGCAAATTTGATAAAACCATCACAATTTTTAATCTTCATTTCTTCAGCGCTTTTCCCCCATCTTAATTTAACTAAGGCAGACTGCCCACCTATTGGATTTGCGGACCCGTGTAGTAGTTGAGAACATGTTACCCCACTCGCTATTTGTCTAAAAATGTTATGATCATCAGGATTAACTACATCTGAAATGCTTACTTCAGCAGTTACGGCTTGACTACTTTCATTAACACCTTTACTTATAGCAATATGAGAGTGTTCATCAATAATACCAGAGGTGATATGTTTTCCTTTAACATTTATTATTTCAAATGATGTGTTTTCAATATTTGGGATTTGGTTCGTGTCAAGATTTTCTCCAATTGCTACAATTTTACCATTACTAATTGCAATATCTGCTGATTTAACAATTCCTAAATCTTCATTTGTCCATAGAGTTGCATTCTTAAAAAGTATTGAATTTGCTTTTAGTTTTTTGTTTAACCCATACGATTTGTTGGGTATCCAAACAGTTGGTATTTGTTGAATTACAGCTTTGTCTTTTTTTGTTTTTTTGTCATCAAATACAGAATCCCTTTGCATTATAAATGAATATGTTTTACCATCTTCATTTAAAAAGTTTCCTGATATTTTTTCATTTTCAATATATCCTAATGCTTTAAAATCACCTGCTTTATCATTTATTGTAATGGTGTTTCCTTTTAATGAGGTTGTAAGGTTTACTGAATCAATTTTGTGAATTTTTACGGTAGGTTTGTTTTTTTGTCCTTTAATCTCCACTAATGAGTTATTAAATTTTGCTGAACTAAACGTATAATACCCTCTTATATCTTCTTTTATTTTTTTCTTAATAATATTTCTTTTTCCTGCAGCCCAATTCTCATAGATTTCCCCATTATTAAATATATCAGAAGAACAAATTAAGAAATTAGCAATTTTACCTTTTTCTATTGTACCTAATTTATTTTCTACACCAATTAATTTTGCAGGTGTAGTTGTTAAAGAGCTTAAGGCATCAGATTTCGACAAGCCTTTAGTAACTGCTAATTTTAGATTTTTGAGAAATTCAGTTTTGTTTTTTGTTCCAGATGATGTGATGGCGAAAGTAATATTATTTTCGTGTAAAATCCTAGGATTAAATGGAGCTGTCTCCCATTTTTTCAAATCACTTAAATTAATGCTTAGCGCTTCATCAAGATTAGAGACATCATAGTCTTCAGGAAAATTTATAGGAACAATTATTGGAAACTTAGTTTGTTTTATTTCTTCTAACCTTAAAAACTCATTTCCATTTCCTTTAACTATATAGTCAATTTCAAATTCGTCAGAAATTTTAAATAATCTACCAAAATCTAAATGACTTTTAACTTCGAATATTTTCGCTAAATTTTTGTTTGCATTATATTCAGTTAATGAAATATTAGAATTTTTATTTGTTTTTTCATGCCACTCACTATCAAGCAGTGTTTGCTTAATTAGCGCTATACTTCCCATGAGTGAAGTTGGATATCTTTGACTAGATGTACCTTTGTTAAAAGAGTAAAAAGTCGCAGCTTTATTAACTATTACATCCTCATTTTCCCTGTTATCAGCTAAAATAACAAAACAACCTGTTCCTCTAAAAATACCATCATCTACATGCGTTAAGACTGATCCAAATCCCATATCTTGATATTTTTTCAAGTCTTCTTTATTGTGTGTGAATTGGTATGAAGCATGTATTTCTGGATGAATTGCTTGGTTCCAATTATATGGTCCTTTTTTATTGCTTTCGTACTGAGGGGTATAGCCTGAGGATTTTTTAGTTGGTTTTTCTAAACCATAATTTGAATACAAATCAATAAATGAAGGATATATATAATCCCCTTCTAAATCATAAACAATAGCATCTTGAGGTATTGATAAATTACTATCAACATCAATAATGATATTATCTTGTATTAAAAGAGTGCTTTTTTTTAATTCAAGATTTGGGGAAATAATTATATTGGCATTGGTAAATGCATATATAGGTTTGAAATTTTCATCAACTCCGTTTTTGGGAAAAGATTGTTGTGCATATATACACTTAGATAAGAAAGTTAGTATAAAAAAAGCTTGAAATATTTTTTTCATTCTAATTATAAAGTTGTGAAAATACCAAATTTTTATGAGTTTTATTTGTTTCTTTGTGTTAAGAAATTTATTAATAAAATCTATCAAAATGAAAACTCACCAAGCTAATTTACTCAACAGCATAACCTTAATTTTAATGCCATTATGGGCTTATTTGACATTTGAAGGAACAGTGGATAAACCTGAACAATCTGTTACTGCTTTTATTCCTCTTTTCTTTGGTGTAGTTTTGTTATTATGTAATGGGGGAGTAAAAAAAGAGAATAAAATTATTGCTCATATTGCTGTACTAGTTACTTTAATTGCTCTTTTAGGTTTAACGATGCCACTTAAAGCAGCAGTTGCAGATGGAAGAACACTTTCTATTATTAGAGTTGCAGCTATGTTACTTACAGGTTCTTTAGCTATGATTTCATTTATTAAGAGTTTTATTGCTGCAAGAAAAAAATCTTAATTGTTAGATAATTTTTAAAATGTCTGAGAAAGCCATTCTTATTGGTTTGATCACCCCTAAACTATCTCAAGATCAAGTCAATGAATATCTTGAAGAGTTGTCTTTTCTTGCTCAAACTGCAGGTGTTAAGCCTGTAAAAAGATTTACACAGAAATTACCAAATCCAGATAATACTACTTTTTTAGGTAAAGGAAAGATAAATGAGGTTAAAGATTATGTTAAAGATGAAAATATTGATGTCGTCATTTTTGATGATGATCTAACACCTTCTCAATTAAAAAATATTCAAAAAATATTTCTTAAAACAAAGATTTTAGATAGAAGTAATTTAATACTAGATATTTTTGCTTCTAGAGCACAAACAGCACAAGCTCGCACTCAAGTTGAACTTGCCCAATATGAATATTTATTACCAAGATTAACAAGAATGTGGACACACCTAGAGCGTCAAAAAGGGGGAATTGGTATGAGAGGACCTGGAGAAACTCAAATTGAAACTGACCGTAGAATAATAAAGGATAAAATTTCACTTTTAAAGAAAAAGCTTGCTAAAATTGATAAACAAAGTTTAACAAGAAGAAAAGGTAGAGCTGATATGATAAGAGTTGCATTAGTTGGATATACCAATGCGGGAAAATCAACTTTAATGAATAAATTATCAAAATCTGATATTTTTGCTGAAAATAAGTTATTTGCCACTCTAGATACTACCGTTAGAAAAGTAGTCCTAAAGAATCTTCCTTTTCTATTATCTGATACTGTTGGGTTTATTAGAAAATTGCCCCATCAACTTGTTGAATCATTTAAATCTACTTTAGATGAGGTAAGAGAATCAGATCTTTTAATTCATGTAGTTGATATATCAAATCCAAATTTTGAAGAACAAATAGATATAGTAAATACAACAATTGCTGAAATAGGAGCTGAGTCTAAGCCTCAAATTATAATCTTTAATAAAATTGACGCATATACATATGAGCAAAAAGAAGAAGATGATCTTACGCCATTTAAAAAAGAAAACATGTCTTTAGATGATTTAAAGCAGAGCTGGATGAACAAATTAGAAATTGATAGTATTTTTATTTCGGCTTTGGATAAGACAAATTTTGAAGAAATGAGAGAAACGCTTTATGAAAGGGTTAAGCAATTACATGTTAAACGATATCCTTATAACAACTTTTTGTATTAGTTGTTTTTATATTGTAAATCATGAAGTTTTCTATATGGACCATCTTTGGTAATTAATTCAGAATGGCTTCCTTGTTCAATAATTTCACCTTCTTTTAAGACAATTATATTATCAGCGTTTTCAATAGTAGATAATCTGTGAGCAATGACAAGAGATGTCCTATCTTTCATTAGATTTGTTAAGGCCTCTTGGATTAAATTTTCAGATTCTGAGTCAAGTGATGAAGTTGCTTCATCTAAAATTAATATCTCTGGGTTTTTTAATATTGCTCTTGCAATACTAATTCTTTGTTTTTGACCTCCAGATAACTTTTCCCCAGCGTTACCAATATTTGTTTGATATGAATCTTCGCATTGCAAAATGAATTCATGCGCATTTGCAGCTTTTGCAGCATTGATAATATCTTCATTTGTGGCATTAAGATTTCCAATTTTTATATTGTTATATATGCTGTCATTAAATAAAATCGAGTCTTGACTAACTATACTTATTATATTTCTTAAACTATAAATATCAATATCTTTAATGTTTATATCATCAATATTGATCTCTCCATTTTCCAAATCATAGAACCTTGGAAGCAAATCTGCAAGTGTTGTTTTTCCGCCACCCGACTGACCGACTAATGCTACTTTTTGTCCTTTTTTAATGCTAAAATTTATATTGTTTAGGACATTTATGTTTTCATATCTAAATGACTTTATAATAAAATCAATTGATTTTTTTAGATTATGAATTTTATGGCCATTATTTTTATTAACTATATTATTTTCTTGATCAAGTATCTCATATACCCTTTCGGCAGCTGCGCTACCCTTTTGAATATAATAATAAGAAGTAGTTAGGGATTTTACAGGTGGAATAATTTGAGAAAATATTAAAATGTACCCTATAAATTCTTGTGGTGAAAGAATAGAATCTTCTGATAAAACAAGTTGCCCTCCAAACCACATCACTATTACCATAACAATAGTACTCAAGAGCTCACTCATTGGAGATGACAAATCCTTTTTTCTTAAAATACTTGTCATTATTTTTTTGTAATCATTACTTGATTTTTCAAACTTAGAATTAATGAAATTTTCTGCATTGAAAGTTTTGATTATTCTTAAACCAAAAATATTTTCATCAATTATGGACATGATATATGCTAATTTATCTTGACCCAATTTTGATGAGTTTTTTAGACTTTTTCCTATATAACCTATTAAAATACCAGCAATAGGAAATAAAATAATTACAAAAATAGTGAGTTGCGGACTTATGAAAATCAAAGTCGACAAATAAAGTATAATAGCTATGGGGTCTTTGAAAAGCATTTCTAATGCCCCCATTATCGACCACTCAATCTCAACCAGGTCAGAAGTCATTCTTGATGTCAAATCACCTTTTCTCTTTGTTCCAATAAAGCTAACATCTAGATCTAAAATCTTTTTGTGTAAATCTATTCTAATATCATGTATTATGCCATTTCTAATTGGGGTTAGAAAAAAAAGCGCTAAGTATCTGAATAGATTTTTTAGAAAAAACATTGCCAAAACTAAAATGCAAATAAGCAATAGGGCCTCTACATTTCCTTTTTCATCAATTGTTTTACTAATTAAAAAGTAAAAATTTTCTTTTATTGATGAAGCATCTAAAGTTAATGCCGGAGCCTGATGTGTTTTTTCTTGTGTGCCAAAAAGTATCCCCAAAAAAGGAATAACCATTGTTAAAGAAAAAAGGGAAAAAATAACACTTAAGATATTTGAAAAAATATTTAAAAAAACATAGGAAGAATATGTTTTAATATATTTTAATATTCTAAGAAAGAAATGCATACAACAAAGATAAGAAAGGAATGTTTATTTTTGCTAACATATGGAATCTACACGACAAAAGAAGGTGGCTCGATTAGTTTTAAAAGAACTCTCTCAAATTTTTAATATTGAGTCTAATAATATTTTAGGTCCAATAATGATAAGTATAACAGCAGTAAGAATCTCTCCTGACTTAGCTTATGCAAATGTGTTTTTAAGTATTTTTCCGGTTAATAATCCTCAGGAAGCTCTTGTAAAAATTAAAAAAAGCGGATCACTTATAAGAAAAAAATTAGGTATTGCAGTAAGGAATCAATTAAGAGTAGTTCCTGAATTAAATTTTTTCATTGATGACTCTGCTGAATATGCGGAAGAAATTGATAAATTGCTTAAAAAGTAATTTAACATGAATCTCCCTTTTTATATAGCCTGGAGATATTTTCTTTCAAAAAAGAAAATCGGTTACGTTCATTTATTATCATTTATTACGCAAATAGGTATTGCAATTGGAACTGCTGCTCTTGTAATAGTTTTGTCTGTTTTCAATGGATTTGAAAATTTAGTTCTTAGCATGTATAATGTTTTTGATCCTCACCTTAAAATTAGTAGTTCAGAAGGGAAAACATTTAACAGTAAAGAGATAAATGAATTTCTGTTGACAAAGGATGAAATTGCTGTTTTTTCATCTACAATAGAAGAGAAGGTATTAGTAGAATATAATTCTAAACAGCATATTGCAAATATTAAGGGGGTTGATAGTATGTATAATTCATTAACCAATTTTGATTCAGTAATTATTAATGGAAGTTATATTGATGAATATAAAAATTCAAATGTTGCTGTAATTGGAAGGGGAGTTGCATATTATCTATCTATGAATATAGGTTCAGTATTTGATAATATTCAAATCTATTTGCCAAATCGAAATAGCTCTAATTTACTTGAGATTGATAAAGCATTTAGTAGTGCGTCTGTTTCTCCGGTTGGTGTTTTTGGAATTCAACAAGAAATAGATTCGGAGTATATAATTACGCCTCTTAATTTTTTACAACGTTTAATAAAAAAAGACAATCATGTATCTGCAATTGAAATAAGACTTTTTGATAAGTCTAAAATGTTAGAAGTTCAGAAAGATCTTAATTTTTTTTTAGGGGAAGATTATTTGATTCAAAATCAATTTCAGCAACAAGAGTTTTTATATAAGATTCTGAATACAGAAAAGTTAATTGTTTTATTAATTTTATTATTTATTGTATTGATATCTTCTTTCAACATTATTAGTTCTTTAACTGTGTTGATTATTGATAAGAAAAAAGATATTCAAAACTTATTTAACATGGGTTTAGATGTGTTTTCTGTCAGAAAAGTATTTCTTTATAAAAGTATGCTTGGTGTTTTTTTCGGTAGTTTTTTAGGATTATTGATAGGTTTTACAATAGCATTTTTACAACAAGAATTTGGTTTTGTAAAAATGGGAGAAGGAAGCTTTGTGATAGATGTTTATCCTGTTAAAATTTTACTAGTCGATCTAATTTTTATTCAATCAATGGTGTTGGTTATAGGTTTTTTAGCTTCCTGGACAACTGCTAGGATTATGCTAAAGTGATTCTAGTAATTGCTAAAATTTTTTGTTACCTTATCTAAAATTTCTAAAACCTCTTGTTCTGAATTTGATGTTACCATTTGTGTTCTATACTCTTTAAAGTTTGGTATTGCCTTGAAGTAAGAGCTATAGTGTCTTTTCATTTCTGCAATACCAGTTCTTTCCCCTTTCCAAATTACTGAATGTTTTAGGTGTCTTTTACAAACATCAACTCTTTGATTAATATTAGGCTTTGCTAGCAACTCATTAGTTTTCAAGTAGTGTTTAATTTCATTAAATATCCAAGGATAACCTATAGCTCCCCTTCCAATCATCACCCCATCTACTCCATATTTGTTTTTAACTTCTTTTACTTTTTGAGGGCTATCTACATCTCCATTTCCAAAAACGGGTATGTGCATTCTTGGATTGTTTTTAACCTCACCAATTAATGTCCAATCAGCTTCTCCTTTGTACATCTGTTTTCTTGTTCTTCCATGAATTGAAATTGCTTGAATCCCAACATCTTGTAGTCGTTCTGCAACTTCAACAATATATTTTGAGTTTTCATCCCAGCCTAATCTTGTTTTTACAGTTACCGGTAAATCAGTTGAGTTAACAATTTCTTTGGTCATTGAAATCATTTTAGGAATATCCTGTAAAATTCCAGCCCCAGCTCCTTTATTCGCAACTTTTTTCACGGGGCATCCATAATTGATATCAATAATTTCTGGTTTTTCTTTAGCACAAATTTCTGTAGCTTGTTTCATTGAAGAAATATCACTGCCAAAGATTTGAATTCCTATAGGTCTTTCAAAATCATAAATGTCTAGTTTTTGGGTGCTTTTAACTGCATCACGAATCAGTCCTTCTGATGAGATAAATTCAGTATACATGACATCAGCTCCATTTTCTTTACACAAGGCTCGAAATGGTGGATCACTAACATCTTCCATTGGGGCTAATAAAAGAGGAAACTCCCCTACATCAATATTTCCTATCTTTACACTCATAATTTTTGGCTAAAATAATAATATTGAATTTAAAAGGAATTTTTTCTAATCGTTCATCATTGTTTAAAGTTTTCATTCTTTTAGTAATACTTTTTACTTCTTTTTTTGTTCATCATTTATTAGCACTTGGTTTAATTTCTTTATTATTTGAAAATGGATTTAATCTTTTTTTTAGTTATGATTTAGCATCCCAAACCTCTGTTAATGTTTTAAAAATTGTTCAGCTATTTAGTGCAGCAGGTACTTTTATTACTCCAATATTGATATATGGATATTTAACCAATTTTAACTTTGGTATTAATACTTTTTTTTCAAGACAAAGTGCTGTTTTAGCTATAAGTATAATAATTATAATTACCCCTTTAGTTTCTTATTTGATAGAACTATCAATGTCAATAGAATTTCCATTTTGGCTTCAAAATTTTGATAGAGATTCTGAGCCTATTGTTTTGGCTTTTTTAAAAATGAATGGTTTTTCAGATCTAATATTTAATTTGTTAATTATGGCTATTATACCTGCATTTGGTGAAGAGCTTTTCTTTAGAGGATTTTTACAAAATACTTTTCTGAATTTCTTTAAAAGCTCTCATTTAGCAATTGTTATAACCTCAATTTTATTTAGTTTAATTCATTTTGATTTAGAAGGGTTTATTCCAAGGTTATTTCTTGGAGCTATACTAGGCTATATGTTTTTGTGGACCCAATCTTTATGGGTTCCAATAATAGCACATTTTGTTAATAATGCATTAGCAATTATTATTTCATATCCTTATTTTAAATCATATGAAATCGTTCAAAATTTTAATCACTATAGTGAGTCATCATTGCCTAATACTAGCCTCGGCGCAATAATTTTTAGCTTGGTTTCAGTTTCGGTATTACTATATCTTTTATACAGTAATTCTATAAGGGTGAAACAAGAAAATTAATATTCTCCTTTTCTTGTAGAATAATTAATTTTTAATGCATTTGCTTTTCTAAGCTCCTGCTTTACATCAGTAACGATTCCCATTTTAACAGTTTCATCGGCTTTGATTGAAGTAGTCATGTAAGGAATTTCTTTCTCATCTTTTGCTTCTCTTTCTGTGGCAATGAATTCTTGAATATCACCAACTTCAGCAAAAGCGTCATTAAGTTGTATTCTAGCTGATGTTCCATAAGAAGCTTGCATTCTCTTAACTGGAGATCCAATATAAATATAGCTAACAAGAGATTTTTTCTCCATCTTCTTTATTTCTGTTGCCTTAGGTGTGACTACAGAAACAAATAAAGTCGTCTCTCTCATTACAGTAGTTACCATAAAAAAGAAGAGTAACATAAATACAATATCAGGTAAAGAAGCCGTTGAAATTGCCGGCATTCCTTTATTTCCACTTTTTTTAAATTTACTCATTATGAATTTCCTCCTATGTTTTTTGGTTCAGCCTCAGAAATTTTCTGAGGATATAATTTTCTGATTTCTTTTTGATCAGTCTTATTTAAGTCATTATACCTTTCTCCAAACTTACTTAGCGCCGCTTTATTTCTAAGTTCATTATATGCAGCGGCTAATTCATTTTGCACTCTTATATACATTTTATATGAAGTTCCTCTGTCATTTTGAAGAGAAATAATAGCTTTTTCTGGATTTTCAGATAAATCTTCTCTTGCTCCATTATTATCAATAAATCTTTTTGCACCATCTCTTAGTTGAGAAATATCCATCATTTCACCTTCAACCAATAATTGATTGTTTGAGTTGATTAAAACAACATATATATTTCTCGCATTAATTTGAGAGTCATCTTCAGGCTGATCTTCTTCAGGCATTGGTGGTAGCTTTCTAGCAATACCTGTGTCAATATCCATTGTAGTTGTTACAAGAAAGAAAATCAATAATAGAAATGCAATGTCAGCCATTGACCCTGCATTGATTTCTGGTAAACCTCTTCGTTTACTTGCCATTATCTGCTAAATAGTTTAGATAACTCTGAATATAAAATTGCCCCAACTGCTAGAAATGCTAAAGAGTAAAACATAATTAATCCCATGCCTACATTTTTTGATTCAGTAGAACTAATTTTATATTTTTCATAAGATTGTAATACTTCATCAGAAGCAAAAACATAAGAGGCAATACAAACAACTAACAATCCTAAAATTGTATAAAGAGTTTTTTTAGCGTTCTTTGTGTTTGAAATAATTTTTTTAACTCCAAATGATAGTGCAGTTAAAGCAGCAAAGCCAATCATTATATATGTTAAAATGATTCCTATATTAATGATACCTTCCATATTACTTGTTTTTTACTAGTAAATCAATAAGAGAAATAGAAGCATCTTCCATTGAATTAGTAATCGAGTCCACTTTTGAAATCAGGTAATTATAAAATACTTGAAGAATCATAGCAACAATTAGACCAAATACAGTCGTCAAAAGTGCAACTTTAATACCACCAGCTACAAGAGATGGTGAAATATCTCCAGCCGCCTCAATTGCATCAAAAGCTCCAATCATACCTATTACAGTCCCCATGAATCCAAGCATTGGTGCAAGAGCAATAAAAAGTGAGATCCAAGAAAGCCCCTTTTCTAAAAGCCCCATTTGAACACTTCCGTATGAGATAATAGATTTTTCAACCATATCAATTCCTTCATTAGCTCTATCTAATCCTTGATAAAATATTGAAGCAACAGGTCCTTTTGTATTTCTACAAACTTCTTTTGCAGCATCAATTCCTCCATTTTGCATAGCATTTTCAACACCCGCTAATAACTTATCTGTATCAGTAGTAGCCATATTTAGGTAAATAATTCTCTCAATTGCTAGTGCTAATCCTAAGATTAAACATAAAAGAACAATACCCATAAAACCAGGACCCCCTTCAATAAATTTCTGTTTTATAATTTGGTGAAATGATGCTGATTCTACTACTTCAGCAGCAGGTTCATATGTTTTTGACATTTCTTCAGAACTGTCCATTGTTTCCGTAATATTTGTGTCAGTCAGAGAATCTGATTGAGCATTAATTGAGTAATTTCCAATTAGAAGGAAACTAAGTACTGTAAAGAGTGCTATAATTTTTTTCATTTTTCTTTTAAGTTTAATTGTAGATGCGCAAATTTATAAAAATATTATAAAGCTTGCATGTATAGTTCGTTAACTTTATTCCAGTTAATTATATTAAAAAATGCGTTAATATAATCAGGTCTTCTGTTTTGATAATTTAAATAATATGCATGCTCCCAAACATCTAGCGCTAGAATTGGAGTGCCATCACAATATCCCTTCATCAACGGATTATCTTGATTAGGTGTTGAACACACACATAATTTTCCATTACTCACACAAAGCCAAGCCCAACCAGATCCGAATCTTGTTGCGGCTGCTTTCGAAAATTCATTTTTAAAATTTTCAAAAGATCCAAATTGATCTGTTATAGCTTCTGCTAAAGATCCAGTAGGTTCACCACCTCCATTTGGAGATATTATTTCCCAAAAAAGACAATGATTATAGTATCCCCCACCATTATTTTGGACAGCAGGACTTAGGTTGTCTGACTTGCATATTTCTTCAATTGTTTTTCCTTCAAGATCAGTTCCTTCGATTGCATTGTTAAGATTATTTGTGTAACCATTATGATGCTTTGAATGGTGGATTTCCATTGTTCTTGCATCAATATTTGGTTCTAATTCATTGTATGAATAGTTTAATTTAGGTAATTCAAATTTCATAATTAATTATATCTGTTAAATTAGTATTTGCCAGGCCTCCATTACTTTGTCCTGGTTAAGTAATTTTTTTGCTAAAATATGCTTTTCTTCGGTTTTTAAAGTTAAGCTTTCTTTATTTTTTTGTGTTGGTATAGAATCTACAGATGCTAATATCGCAAGTTCATGACCAGTGAAAATTTTACTATTAATTATTTCCTTAGGTAGCTTATCAAACCCAACCCCTAGCTTTGCAATTGGTTTTGCAATTTCAAAAAGACTGTTTTCTGTTGTTTGGCCATACCAATTTAGACCTAATCTCGATACAATATCCAGTTTTATTGGATCAACGTTATTATTAGAGTCCATTATATTTTCATCAAGATGAATTTTAAGTATTTCACAAACAACTAGATTTCCAGCCCCACCTTCTTTACCAAGTTCAATAATCTGATTTACTTTACATTCAAAATTTACAGGAGCTTCTTTTACAAGATTTCCATCAATTACAGAAGCTTTAACTTTAGTAAAACCTGCTTTTTCAAATTCATCAACATTACTGCCATAGTTGCCTGATGATAACGAAACTTGTTGAACAATTTTTTTATTGGCAAGTGCTATAACACACTCTTTGTGTTTGATTACATTTTTAAGAGTATCTTTTTTGGTGTTATCACTCATTCTGTTCACTGGTGAAAAGACTACTATTGGAGGAGTGACAGAAAAAATATTAAAAAATGAAAAAGGACTGAGGTTGCTTATTCCGTTTTCATCCTTTGTGCTAACAAAAGCAATTGGTCTTGGTGTAATAGTAGATGTTAAAAGTCTATATAAATCTTTGCTTTTTAATGAGTTCACATCTATTTCCATCGTAATTATTTTATTTGATAATTAGAATTATCCTTAATTATTTTATTTGATATTTTCCCCAAACCTTCAATAGACATTTCAATTATATCTCCTTCTTTAAGCCATTTTTCATGGAAATTAGAATTATTTCGTTTTCCAGTTCCATTAAGTTCAAGTAAGCATCCAGTACCAACTGTACCTGAACCAATAACATCACCCGGAAATATAGTTGCTCCGTATGAAATTCTCTCAATAATTTGTTCAAATGTCCAATTCATGCTACTAAAATTTCCTTTAGACATAATTTCATTATTAATTGAGCAAGACATGTTTAAGTTGTATAGAGATCCGTTCTCATTACTACTTATTTTTTTGTCGGATATTTCATCTGGTGTTACTAAAAAAGGTCCTAAAACAGAGGCAAAGTCTTTTCCCTTAGCAGGGCCTAGGTTTAATTTCATCTCTTTCATTTGCAAACCTCGTGCACTGATATCATTCATAATAGTGAATCCTGCAATGTATTCAGATGCATTTTCTGCTTTTATATTTCGACCTTCCTTACCAATAATAATTGCTACTTCTAATTCAAAATCAAGTTTATCAAAATGACTTGGCATACATCTTATATTATCATTAGGACCGTAAATTGCATTATGATTGCTAAAGTAAAAAACAGGAAATTCATCAAATTCCTTAATCATTTCAAGACCTCTGTTTTTTCTCGATGTTTCTACATGTTGTCTAAATGCATATGCATCTCGTAAAGAATTAGGCCGTGGAATAGGAGATAATAAACTTACATTTTTAAGGTCATGTATTAATGCCTTTTCATTGTTTATTATACTATTTACTTCTGTTTTCCAATTATTTTTTTTTAGCAACTTAGTTAATGAAATTTCACCATAGAACTGATTTAGATTTATTAGAGAATTATTTTTAAAAACCCCAATCAATTCTTCATTGCTACCATCTAATCTGTATGTGCTTAGTTTCATGCTTATGCAAAGCTAAGATTTTTATTTTGTACGATAAAAATACTTACATTTGTTGTACATTAAAAACTAAGACATGCCTAGATATCATAAATTAGGTAAAATACCACACAAAAGACATACTACATTTAAAAAACCAAATGGTGGATATCACTATGAAGAATTATTTGGCACTATTGGATTTGATGGGATGTCAACCTTGCTTTATCACATACACAGACCAACTCAAGTTATGGATATACTTGGGTCATATTCTGTAGAGCCCAAAGTTGCAGTTGAAAAAAACATGAAGGCATATCTTTTAGATGCATTTAAAGCTCCTCAGATTCCAGATTTGATTAAAAGTAGACTTTCTATTTTGATAAATAATGATTTAAATATTATGCTTTCTGCTCCAACTAATAAAGAGGAAGATTATTTTTATAAGAATACAGACGGAGATGAAATCATTTTCATTCATAAAGGCACAGGAACTTTAAGGACTTTTATAGGAAATATTGATTTTAAAGAAGGTGATTATTTAGTGATACCAAGAGGTATGATTTATAAAATGAGATTTGATACTAATGAAAACAGGCATTTTGTTGTTGAATCATATAATCCAGTTTATACGCCAAAAAGATATAGAAATTACTTTGGTCAACTTCTTGAACATTCCCCTTATTGCGAAAGAGATTTAAGGTTTCCAGAAGAATTAGAAACTCATGATGAAAAAGGTGAATTTATAATGAAAATAAAAAAGGAACACATGATTCATGACTACCTTTACTCAACTCATCCATTTGATGTAGTTGGATGTGACGGTTATAATTTCCCTTATGCTTTTTCGATTCATGATTTTGAACCTATTACAGGACGTGTACATCAACCTCCTCCTGTTCATCAAACATTTGAAACAAGCAGATTTGTTCTTTGTTCTTTCTGCCCAAGATTATACGACTATCATCCTGAGGCAATTCCGGCGCCATATAATCACTCCAATATTGATTCAGATGAAGTGTTATATTATGTAGATGGAGATTTTATGAGCAGAAACCATGTTCAAGAGGGATATATTTCCTTGCATCCTGCTGGAATTCCACACGGCCCTCATCCTGGAGCAATGGAAAGGAGTATTGGAAAGAAAAAAACTGATGAGTTAGCTGTTATGGTAGATACTTTTGCCCCATTAAAATTAACACAACTAGCAATTGATCTTTCGGATGGAAAATATCATAAGTCTTGGATAGAATAAATTAATTTATGGAATTAGAAAAAATATTTAAAGGTGCTAAAGACTTTTTACCATTACTAGGAACAGATTATGTGGAGTTTTATGTGGGAAATGCAAAGCAAGCTGCTCATTTTTATAAATCAGCATTTGGATTTCAATCTTATGCATATAAGGGACTAGAAACTAATAGTACAGATTGTGTTTCTTATGTTCTCACTCAAGATAAAATTAAAATTGTTTTAACCTCTCCATTAAATTCAAAATCACCAATTAATGATCATATTGTAAAACATGGAGACGGTGTAAAGATTATTGCCTTATGGGTTGAGGATGCTGAAAAATCTTGGAAAGAAACTACCTCAAGAGGCGCAAAATCTTTTATGAAACCCACTGTAGAAAAAGACGAATATGGTGAGGTTGTAAGATCTGGAATATATACATATGGGGAAACAGTTCACATATTTGTTGAACGTAAAAATTATAAAGGCACTTTTTTACCTGGATTTAAAAAATGGGAATCACCATATGAAACTGAGCCAACTGGATTGAAATACATTGATCATATGGTAGGAAATGTTGGTTGGAATGAGATGAATACATGGGTAAAGTTTTATGAAGATGTTATGGGGTTTGTTAACTTTTTATCTTTTGATGATAAACAAATCAATACTGAATATTCTGCTCTTATGAGCAAAGTTATGAGTAATGGTAATGGAAGAATTAAATTTCCAATTAATGAACCAGCAGAAGGAAAGAAAAAATCTCAAATAGAAGAATACTTAGATTTTTATGAAGGGCCAGGTGTTCAGCATATAGCAGTTGCAACAGATGATATTATAACTACTGTTAGTGAATTAAGATCAAGAGGAATTGAATTTTTATCTACTCCTCCAGATGAATACTATAAGGCTGTTCCATTTAGACTTGAAGAGCATAATCATGAATTAAAAGAAGATATTGAAACTTTAAAAGGCCTTGGTATATTAATCGATGCTGATGAGGAAGGGTATTTGTTGCAAATTTTTACAAAACCCTTACAAGATAGACCAACATTATTTTTTGAAATAATTCAAAGAGTAGGGGCAAGAGGATTTGGAGCTGGAAATTTTAAGGCTTTATTTGAATCGATTGAAAGAGAACAAGCAAAAAGAGGAACACTTTAAAAAATAAACTATGTCAAAATTACAAATAGGAGATAAAGCTCCAGAGATAAATGCAGTTGATCAAAATGGTAATAATATTACTCTTGAACAATACCAAGGAAAGAAAGTGGTTTTATACTTTTATCCAAAAGACATGACGCCTGGTTGTACTGCTCAATCATGCAATTTGTCAGATAATTATACAGCACTTCAAAAAAATGGTTATGATGTCATTGGAGTTTCATGTGATAGTGTAAAAAGACATCAGAAGTTTATTGAAAAACATAATTTACCATTTAATTTAATTTCTGATGAGGATCAAAAAGTTGTAAATGATTATGGAGTTTGGCAATTAAAGAAATTTATGGGGCGTGAATATATGGGAATTGTTAGAACAACTTTTATTATTGATGATAATGGTAAGATTGAAGACATTATTACTAAAGTGAATACCAAAGAACATACAACTCAAATAATTAAATAAGTACAATGAAAAAAATGATTGTTCTTTAAAAGAGAAACTTGAATACTTCTTCAATTTTACCGCACTTTACGATCTTAATTTTGAAGTTTTTAGCATCTAATTTATTGTACTTGGATATGACAATTTGTTTATAGCCAAGTTTTTCTGCTTCAGCAATTCTTTGATCGATTCTGCTTACTGCTCTAATTTCACCAGAAAGCCCAACTTCACCTGCAAAACAAATTTGTGTATCAAGAGCAATATCTTGATCAGAGGATAGTATGGAACAAATTACTGCTAAATCAATCGCAGTATCATCAATTTTTATTCCGCCAGTAATATTTAAAAACACATCTTTAGCACCCAATCTAAAGCCACATTTTTTTTCAAGAACAGCTAATAGCATATTCATTCGTTTTGTGTCAAATCCAGTTGCAGATCTTTGTGGAGTACCGT
>Ga0208763_1000056_pt1 | contig 25662 bp, 19 predicted proteins | sample ETNtaG_20_FD_185756 | JGI IMG/M metagenome (GOLD analysis project Ga0208763, IMG submission 185756) | Marine microbial and viral communities from oxygen minimum zone, Eastern Pacific Ocean - ETNP201306PF45B (SPAdes) (version 2) | ecosystem: Environmental > Aquatic > Marine > Oceanic ... | reverse complement strand
ACCTTGACTTTCTGTTGCTATGGATACATCTTGTGTATCTCTGTTAATTTTTATATATCCTTCATTAACAAGTTTTGTAATATTTGAAGTTGCTTTATTGTTATAAACATTTTTAATACTGTCACTTGCCGAAGCAAACTCAACATCGCTTTCCGCAACTGTTAAACCTTTTCTACTACCAACATCTTTGTAATACATATTTGATGCTATTTGATTTTTGACGTTTGGATTATTAGACACAATATTAAAACTTTCACTTGGTGTAAGATATGTTTGTGTATCTAATTGTGAGTTTTGAACTACTGTGTTATCTTTGTTTTTCCCGTCAATTAATCCTTTTGCCGCGGCAATGGTTGTTCCTGCCAACACTGCTGTTGTTGCCGCATTACCTACAGAGAAATCTCCAACTGGATTAGCAATAGTTCCTGCTGAATCTCCAATTTTTTTAATTTCGTCTTTTACAATTCCGCCTAGTTCTTCTTTTAATTGGCCTTTAGCATTTTTAATTTTTCTTGCATTGTTGTATGTGTTAATACCTTTTAGTATTGTGCCTAATCCTACTCTGCCATTTCTAACATCTCCCATTACTGAACCAATACCGTCAATGATACCACCTGGTCCAAAAATAGAATTTGTACCGCCACCTAATACACTTAATGGTGATGGTGATTTATCATAGTGTAGAGATGCAAATCCTGGTACTCCGCCACCTTTAACTAATCCTGTATTGTATAAAACTGTTTCATAAAATACTTGCATTGTGTTCTGTAATAATTTTTGTCCATCTGCTTGATCGAGTGTATCGTGTGCCCAAGAACCAATTACAGGATTTATTAAACTAAAAGATGTAAATCTTTGTTTATGTAATACAAAAATATCAATACCTCTTAAGAAAGGTTTCTTTCTTTTTGTTGCAGTGTCCATACCAAACTGAGATGTAGTAAGTTTTGCATCATATTGAGTATCTTTGTTTTGTGTTCTCATTGATGGGTTTGTTGTTAATGAATCTGCTATATGATGTTCATAATATGTTTTCCAAAAAGCATTCACAGTATCAGCATTGTCGTCATGGAACGTAACATTGACAGGTTCATAACCAATTCTCGTTGCAAGATACATTTTTTTATTGTACTGAATTTTTTCATCAACGTTCATGTTATATTTTGGCAAATCAATTGCCTTAACTAACATATTCAATTCTATTTTTTCGTTATTAGAAAATGCTTTTGAAACACCCGTCACTGACCAATCACAATCAATTACAACGTGATAAAGATATCCATGTTTGGGTGCTAATTTAAAATTATCATCAAAATATAATCTTGATGCATGACGGTAATCCTTCATTCCTGGAAGGCCGTCTGAGAATCCTTTTAAAAAATTATTGATACTTGGCATACACTTGTATTTATTGTCACAAAAAAAGCGCCTTTAAAGACGCTTTTTGTTAGATCGGGAGGTAATTATGATCTATAATTCTTAAGCAACTGTAATTGAAGATGCCGCAACACAGTCTGAACCTCTAACATCAATGTTGTTTGGTCCTACTGCTGATCCCAAGTTTCTTACTCTTTGTTGAATATCAGCCGCTGTGTGATTTTTATCCATTATTAAGTGAATAACACCTGAGTTATCATTAACAACAAAATACATTAATGGATTTAATTCACCAATAATTTCTTCTACTGCTTCATCGATAGCATCGTCTTCTGCTCTTAAATCTATGTTTGAGTTAGAGTTGTTTTGTACAGTTAGTTTAAAACCACTTGCACCATGACTGTAAAGTGTTCCTGCTGTTACACCAAGTCCAAATATTCTAGTTTGTCCTGCCATTTTTTATACTCCTAACCTTATTGTCCACCACCAGTAGCAAGTGTACCAAGTGTTCTTGTTACTGCACTTCCAATTCCAGTACCTTGTGGTGTTTGTATTGCGTTGTCGTATCTGATACTTAACGAAATAGTTGCTGGATCTGAAGTGTTGTATGCTAATGTGTTGTAGTTAACTGATTCAACGTATGCACCATATAACTCAAATGTTTCTAATACAGTTGGTTCTGATGCACCTTGTCCACCATCAAGAACTTCTGTTCTTGCAGTAAATTTGTAATCAATACCTGATGCCGCTGATGCCTGCTCAAAGAAATCAAATTGTTTCTGTACTTGTTCACCAACAAGTTTTGATACAGCATTGTTTACATCGTCTCTTAAATTCAATGTAATTGGGTTCCACGTATGTTTACCTGCCATGTAAACTCTTGAGTTGTACACGTCTAAAGTGATTTGGTCGAATGATAAATCCGGTCTTGTAACATCAACAACTTGTTTCGTTAGTTCGGATCTAGGTGTCGATACTCCAAAGTTTTCCAAAATAACTCTAAAACGATACTGTAATTTTGGCATTAACAGACCTTGTGACTGAGCACTCTGGTCGTTTGCTAAAGGTACTGTAAATTTTGATAGTGTTGATATTGACATATGTTCTCTCTCCTATTTATCTAAAAAATTAGGACCCTAATTTTCCAATTTCTCCTGTGTTTTTAATTCTCAATGGAATGTATATAAACTCAACTGATTTAACTGGCTCAATTGCTATGTCAACATACAATTCATTTCTGTCTATTCTAGTTGCTGTGTTGTTAGTTTCATCACAAACTACTAAGAAATCGTAAACTGCTCTTTGACCTGCTAATTCTAACAAGAATGATTCAATTGCTTGTTTGATTTCATTTCTAGTAATTGTATCATTTGGTTCAAAGATAAATGGTTTACCGATTCTTTCTAACTGTGTTCTTAAGTAAACTGTTAGTCTAGCAACATTTATTCTGTCAAGTGCTGAAGTTGAACTTGCCGCAACTTTAGTTAAGTTACCGTAGTTCATAATTCCTGCGCCTGAGAAGAAAGTAATTGGATTGATTTTTGCTGTGTGCATTGAATCTCTCATACCTTCTGATATTGCTATTTGTTGAAACTCACCTTCTTTAGCATCAATGTATCCAACTGCTGTTGCGTTGTCAACAATACCTCTTCTTGTACCTGCTGGTGCAAACCAAGGAAATGCTAAATTATCATTGTTCGCTAATACTCTCATCATCATGTGTGATGGTGGAACAATAATTGATTTACCTGCGTTAGAAGTAGTTTTTCCTGATGGATAAAATACTCCCAAATATTCTGAACTTGAAACTAAACCGTCTTCGCCGTTATCAGAAGCACCTGCTGAGTTTGCCGACCAGTTAGAAACTGATGTTGCTGAACCTTCTAATCTCATTGGTGTATCACCAACAACAAATCCTGTGTAGTTTCTGTCTGCGTTTAGATTTAATAAGTTTGAAATTGCTTCTGGGTATCCAGGGCAAGACATAACGTTAAATCCTCTTTGGTCTTCTCTAATTGCTTGGTTAGTGTCAATTGTAGATTTTAATTGTGCAGTAATAACTTTTCTTTGTGCTTTTCTTCCAAAGCATCCAGAACCGTCTGCATTGATTGAGTTTTTAGAAACCCATCTATCAGGGTGGTAAGTTGCTACTGATTCATTGTTGTATCTAATATTACCTAGACCAGTTGCTCCACTTCCTGGATATGATGCAGTTGTTATATAACTGTTTTTGTATTCTTTAACATTGTAACCAGATCTTCTAGTGTTCCATAACAACATTGATTTTGGATATAGTTTTGGATTTGGTGCATCTGGATCTAAGAAAGAATCACTTAATAAATCTTTAATAGAACTTGCTGATCCAACACCGCCTGTTGATAAAGTATCTGCTCTTTCAGCCGCTGTGTGGTATCTTGCATCTGCAAAAACAATACCGTCTTCTGTTGTTTGGTCTGTGTTATCAACTAATTCCCAAGCAGGTCCAGTTGTTGTAACTGCTACACCTGATGTTGAGTTTGTTATAGTTGCTGTTGTATTCCATCTGTAAAGTCTTGGATAGTTTTCTAAATCACTAGTATCAATCCATAAGTCATTGTCAACAAGTGCAGTACCATCTGATTGTTTCTTAGGTTCTGTTGCACTAAATTGTGGACCATTAGGATCTGTTGAAGCATAAACTTCTTTGTAACCTTTCCAAGTTGTTCCGTTGTGTACCATGATGTCAGCATCTAAGTTTGTGTTGTACCATAAAGTACCTGCTACTGCTTCATTAAAAGGAGTGCTTGATGATGCTGTGTATGATAATCTTTTCCAGTTAGAAGCAATAATGGCATTGTTTGCCGATGAGTCCATTGCTTCTCCAGTTGGTGCATCGTATAAGTTGTCAACTAATACAGTTGAGTTTGCTGTAAACGATCCATAACTGTGTGCTGTTGTAGTACTGAATCCTGCTGTTGCAAGTGGTGTACCTTGTGTGTCAACCATTCTAATGTCTCCACCAAGTGCGTGTGTAATTTTAATTGCACCTGCATATGTACCTGTTGCAACAACTTCTGCACTCACGTTTACTAAACCTGCATTGTTAACAGCCGCTACAAAGTCAGTGTTGTCTGCGATTGTTGAACCATCTAAGTTTGCAACTGTGATAGTTTTTGCACTTGATAAAGTTTCAGAACCTTTCAATGTTTCTTGTATTGAGAAAGTTCCTTGTAATCCTGTTGGATGTGCTGTTTTAGATTGTACAACTGTTTTGCCACCTTCGTATCTGAATAATGTAAAGTCAGCAACGTTAGGTAAAGCATCAAAACCTGATTCTTCAGTGATGTTGTATTGTCCATAAAGTGTTCCAGTTTTAATTGCTGTTCCACCTGTTGTTGGATCTAAATTGTAAAGTGCTGATGTATGTGTTGCATACATTGGAGCAGATACATCACCAAAAGTTGCTGATGCTGAACTGTAAAGTTTAACTTTTAAGTTAGCACCTGAATTTGGTGAAGTTGATTTAAACCAAACTGAACCGTTAGGTCTTGGAGTTGTGTCTCCTGTTTTCCATTCAGGTCTTGAAGTGTGTGGTGCCTGATATAATAATGGACCGTTGTATGTTCCTGCTGTCAAACCAATATCAGTTAAAAGTGTTCCTGAGTTGTTTGCTAGTGTAATTTTTCCGTCTGCTACTGAACCATTTGATTTTGCTTCTGGTGTTGCATAGATTTCTAAGAAACCAGTTGTTCCATCAACTGCCGCTGTAATTCCTGATATGTTTGCAGAATTAATTTGCGAAGCCATATTAGCAAATGTAGTTGAACTTGATGATACGTTTGTACCGTTAATTGTTATTGAATGACCAGATGTTATTGACTGATTACTTTTAGTTGAAGTAATTGTTGCGTGTGATCTGTGCCATGCAAGTGAACCAACCTGTGCCCAAGATCCTGTGTCATTTTTGTAGTAGATCTTGTTTGAATTGTGTGTTGTGTTGATTGCGTAATCACCGTTGCTTCCAACGTGTGGTTTAGGTGCTCCAGTTGCCACGTCGCCTACTAGGTCAGCAAGTTTTGTGATCAATAATGGAGTTTTTGTTGCAAATTTTTGATTAGTAGATGACCATTCAAATAAACCAAAAGAAGATGATGCAAGGTCGAACCAATAAGTTCCATCTGTTGGTCTTGAAGTTGGTGCAGATGAACTGCCCATTAAATCTGCTAAATCTATGTTTGCTCTTAATACGTATGCTCTGTTGGCAATTCCTAAGAATGAGTACGCCGCTTGTAAACCATATTCGTTTAGTTCGTAACCATTTAATGAATTTCCTGATGCATCTGTGTAGAATTTTGGATCCCCAAAAGTCTCTGTTAATTCTCTTTGTGAAGTAATCAAGTAAACATTGTTTGCGTTTGTTGTTTGAGTTCCTGATGCTATAGATGAACCTGAACCTGCTGTTTTATCCTGTGCAGATGCAACTATGAATAATGGTGTAGTACCTGCGTCTGCTGGTACGTAAAAACTCTCATCTATGACGCTTACTGCTACTCCTGGACTAGTTAGTGTTGCCATAATTTTGTTTCTCCTTGCAATTTAACAAATTATTTGTATCTTTAAATATGTTAATACTATTTAGCGGCTACAACGGTTTTTACGACAAAATAAATGCAATTTTGGTGCCTATATAGGTGACTTAAATACAAATATGAACAGCGGATTAAGACCCTTATGCGTACAATGTAAAACAAATCCTAGAGCCATGGGTTATCGCAGAGGTACCAAAATATACTGGAGAAGACATTGTGATACTTGTATTCGCAAGAACAAAAATCTTAAAATAGGTGGTATAACACCACTGCAACGTTCTGGGTATACTAAAAAACGTAAGTGTGAATTGTGTGGATTTAAGGCACGTGAGCAAATACAACTAGATGTGCTGTTTATTGACGGCAATAAAAACAATACAAATGATGTTAATTTAAAGACTGTGTGTGCAAATTGCCAAAGATTAGCAAGTGTTAAGCGGCTTCGTTGGACTGTGGGTGATCTTGAAGTTGACGGATAATGTCATCAACACTATCATTTAAATCATCTAAAGTACCGTTATTTTCTATAGTGTAATCAAACGCAGAACTCATCCAATCCCATTCTGATTTATGCCTGCCGTTAGATGCCATCCATTCTTGCGAAGGTAATTCTCCTCTTTTTACCAGAATAATTACACCATTGTTTTCACGTATGGTTTTAATTTCGTTCATGAACCTAGTGTCTGAAATTACAGTATTATCGCCTTTGTATCTATTAATAACTGAATCAATCCATATTGCATCATACATATTTTGTCGCATAACTTCTGTACCAAAATATTGTAATACCCAACGAGGTGTTACTTCTTTGCCAAATTTTTTACTCCAAAATTCATCTGGTTGTTCTCTCCATGCCCGACTTTCTTTTGTATCACCTTCGAGCATTTTTCTATCCCAATTAAACATGGAACTTACTGCATCTTTTAGACTTTTTGCAAATGAATCTCTTTTATATCCGTGATGTGTGACCAGTCTTTCTGCAACTGTGTCTTTTCCTGAACCTATTAAACCACAAATACCTATAAGCATTTGTATAGTATACTATTTTTTTAGACGTTTTGCAATCTCTTCTTTTGCTTCTTGAACTGCACCTAAAACTTGTCTTCTTAGGTGTGGATCGTGGGCGGCTCTTTTAGCATCGTTTTCCAAATGCTTTACCATAAATTCTAATTCGTCGGCTTTTAGGTCGCTGTAACTTCTACAACGTTCGTCTCTTGCTCCGGAATCTACTGTTACATTTACTTTCGGCATAGTAATAGTATTTAAAAAGGAATGTTATTGAATTAACCTATCACAAAACTATGTGGAGTTCCACCTTCTTCAAAATTACCTATTTCTGAATCAAGTTTTTCCATCATTGCTAAACCTTCGCTTTTTAGTGCTTCTCCGTTTAGCGATGTTCCACCTTGTGGTCCTGCAATAGTATTAAACTTTCCTCTCGCTTCACCTAACATGGTTTTACATACGGCTAGAGTATAATCTCTAATCCATGGTTTTGAATATATGTCTTTGAATAATGTTATATCTGGTCTAAAATTATCTGTATGCATAAGAACAGTTTCGTCATCTGCTCTTGGTCTTTGTGTGATTGTTAATTTTTTAGTTGCCACATCAAAGTGAAATTGTATAAATGAACCAAATAATTTTCCAACTAATTCTTGGTATGATGCAAAAGCATAGTAAGTCGCTAAACCACCTGTTGCACCTGCTCTTAAAAGATATGTATTTGTGTATGCAAGATTGAATGGTTCAAATAATGTTCCACCTTCTCCACCCTCTGTTCTTGATCCAACTGTTCTTCTGAATAATTTTCTAACGTTGATTATTTCATCTGGTAAAATATATGTGTTTTGGTTTTTCTTTAATGTTAAAAATGCATAGGATTCTTCCACAGCATTTGACGATCTTTGTCTAAATCTATTCACTGCTCTTTCCAGTGCAGTTTGATAGTGTTTTGGATCCAATTCAACGTCAATCATACCTTCACCGAGGTTGTTTTTGACGTAATCGAATATCTCCTGTTGACCTGTTTGTAATTCTGACATATACATATTTACCACATGGTTCGCTTTCAATAAATATGTGTGATATGCCAAGATTATCTTTATTCAAACCAGAAAAAGGAAACGATTACAAATTTCACGATCGTAACATAAATGAGATGTTTCAGGTGGGCGGAACTGACCTGAATCTTCACAAGTATATAGGCCCGTATGATCAGGGTGAAACGAATAAAGACGGAGATGCTAGTCCAACACAACCTAATTATTCTGGCAGTGAAATAAACGAATTAACAATACAAGATTTGCTTTTTTTAGAAAACAGAGATAGAAAATACGCACCAGATGTATACACAATTAGAGGAATTTATAATGTGCAAGATGCAGATTTTAACCTATCTCAGTTTGGAATGTTTTTACAAAATGACACACTATTTTTAACAGTTCATTTAAATGATACTGTAGAAAGATTAGGTAGAAAACCTATGTCGGGAGATGTTATAGAATTCCCCCACATGAAAGATGATTATTCATTAGATAAAAATATACCAATTGCACTAAAAAGATTTTATGTTGTAGAAGATGTAAACAGAGCCGCAGAAGGATTTTCACAAACATGGTGGCCACATTTGTTAAGATTAAAAATGAAAACTTTAGTTGATTCTCAAGAATTTAGAGATATTTTAGGTGACGCAACAACAGACGGATCACTTGCAAGTTATATGTCTTCGTTCAATAAAGAAAAACAAATCAATGATGCAATAGTAAATCAAGCAGAAGCAGATGCACCTAAATCAGGATTTAATTATAAGCAATATTATGTTACTCCTATTGATGAAAAAGGAAATGTAAGACTCGATAATGTTAACAATAAAACAGATAGAGTTTCAAATGATAAACCTATTAATTCAACAATAGACACTCCAGCAAGTTCATCTTATGGATTTTATTATGACGGTGATGGTGTTGCACCCAACGGTTATCCTACAGGGTTTGGAACTTCATTTCCAACTACAAATAAAAATAAAGGTGATTATTTCTTAAGAACTGATTTCTTACCTAATAGATTATTCCGTTATGATGGTACAAGATGGATAAAAGTAGAAGATTCAATTAGGTTAACAACAACAAATAACGACACAAGAAAGAACTTTAAATCACAATTTGTTAATACATCTGGCACAAAAACTATTAATGGTTTAACTGTTGAACAAAGACAATCATTATCAGATGCATTAAAACCAAAGGCTGACAATTAATGCTACATTTTTACGAAGGACAAGTTAGAAAATTTGTAACTCAATTCATCAGAGTGTTGAGTAACTTTTCTATTGAAATGGGTAAAGGTAAAAATGGCGAAGTAAATTTGCGTCAAGTACCTGTAATTTACGGAGATATGACAAGGCAAGTAGCAAATATTATCAAAAACAATTCAGAAAACTTTTTACAATCAGCACCGAGAATTGCGGCATACATATCAGGTTTAGAATATGACAGAGATAGAATGCAAAATCCTTATCATATAGAAAAACAACATTTAAAAGAAAGACATTACGACGAAACTACAAAACAGTACACAAATAAATTAGGTGCAGGATACACAATTCAAAAAGTTATGCCTTCTCCATTTAGATTAAATGTTACAGCAGACATATTCTCAACAAACACAGATATGAAATTACAAATTTTAGAACAAATTTTATATCTGTTCAATCCAGATTTTGAGATACAAAAAACAGACAACTATATTGATTGGACTAGTTTAAGTTATATTGAACTTACAGGTATAACATTTAGTTCAAGAACGATTCCAGTCGGTGCAGACACGGAAATTGACGTTGCAACAATGCAATTCTCAATGCCAATATGGTTATCACCGCCTGTTAAAGTTTCTAAATTGGGTGTGATACAAAAAATTATAATGAGCATATATGACGACGACGGCACAGGTGCAATGAACAAAGGATTAATAGATGGTTCGTTGATATCAAGAAGTTACATTACACCAAAACAATATCATGTTTTACTGACAGGAAATCAATTAAGATTATTAGGTACCACAGGTACAAATGCAAAAACAGGCGGAGATGGATTCCACACAAACGTTGATCACGGTAATAAACTAGATCCATTTGTAACTTATGGTCCACCTTTAAATTGGCATACAATTTTAAATCAATATGGAAAAATTACAAACGGTGTTTCTCAAATTAAATTACAAACACCAGAAGGCAAAGAAATTGTAGGGACAATAGCAACATCAACGTTAGATGATTCTATTTTAATGTTCAATATTGACAGCGATACTATTCCTGCTAACACACCTGCATTACCAAATGTAACTAAAATTGTTAATCCACTTACATTTGATCCTGGTGCGAGTGTGGCAAATGGTACAAGATATCTATTAGTTGATAACCTAGGAGATTCAACAACTGCTTGGGGAGACATCGAAGCAAGTACAAATGACATTATCCAATACAATTCAAGCACATCAAAATGGTCAGTTGTATTTGATGCTTCAAATCCAGATTCAACACAGCACTACATAACGAATTTACACACAGGAATACAATACAAATGGAACGGAATCGAATGGTTGAAATCGTATGAGGGTGTGTACGTTGCTGGTAAATGGACTATGGTACTAGATGGTGGAAGTACACCTTATGATGCTAGTACAGATGTTAATAATCCGTAGACTTAAAAAAATAATCTTGTTATAATATATTATGGCGCCAACTAACATAATTTGCTCGGGTGCATTGTTTTATGCAACCACAACAAAAAGATTTTTATTTTTACAAAGAACAGATGATAAAACTAAAGGTCTTTGGGGACTTTGTGGCGGAATGGCAAAATATCACGAGTCTGCATTTGAAGGATTAAAAAGAGAAATAAGCGAAGAAGTTGGAGAAACTCCAGCATTCAAAAAAGTAATACCTTTAGAACTTTTTACATCCAATGATCAAAAATTTACATTCAACACTTATTTGGTTGCTGTAGAAAGTGAATTTATTCCAAAATTAAATGACGAACATTCAGGATATTGTTGGTGTAATTTTGAATGTTGGCCAAAAAATTTACACGCCGGACTAAAAAATACTCTTAATAATAAATCAATTAAAGGTAAGTTGCAAACTGTTTTAGATTTGATTGTTTAATTATTTTTGATATAAGATTTGCCAGTAAGTTTTTCAATATCTCTTATCATTTCTTCCATGTTAACTCTTACAACTTTGCCAGTTTTAGTATTTCTTGAATAGTATTCCCACTCACCTTGTTCGTTGTGTGGAGATATTTTAGTAACGTTTCCTGCTTCGTCTTGCACAAACATCTCAGCACTTGAGGATTCGTCTTTGGCATATATTTTCGCATATCCGGACGTTCCACCAGGATCACTTGCTAACACACCAAATTCTGCATGACCTCCTGCTACTCTGAAACTTGTTTCGTTTAATAATTGCAATGAATCTGATCTAAATCTTCCTGATATGTTTTGCGATCCGTTTTTCATGAATGCAAATTCTAGTATACCATCCTCAGATCCATCTGATGCATCTAAAATCTTACCTGATATTTTTGCATAGTTTACTTCTTGGTCGTTGTCATTCTCACCTTTAAATTTGATCTGTCCTAGGTAATCTGCATCTGCCGGACTTGAACTGTTTCTCTTTAATGATATAACTGGTCCTGCTGAGTTTGAATCTTCTGTTGTAGTAACTAATAAAGCGTCATCTGTTGATGTGTTCGTGATTGATGCACCTGTAGTGGTTGTTTCAAAAACAGTTGTACCATAATGTTTTAATTTTACTGCACCAGTAGAACCATCTGCTACAAGGTATTCAGTTATTCCACCACTGCCGTCATCAGTAGAAATTATAACATCCTTATCATTAGCATAAGTTCTAAGGTTGATATCACCAGTTGTTTCTTGTATGTTTAGGTTAGTACCTGTGTGCTTGATGTTAGCATCACCATCAGAACCAAATTTTAATTCAGTGCTATCAGTAAATGTTTTATTACCTGATATTGTTTGAGCACCACTTAAAAGAACTGTGTTTGCAACGTCCGCCTCAGCATCTCTTTTTAAATTTATTCTATATGCATTTACAGTTGTTGATCCGCCACTTGATGAAGCGGCACTAATTGTTACGATATCTCCTGAAATTGTTGCAGTGAATGATAATTGATCTGTGCCTTCTGATGAAATAATTGGACCTGTCGTTGCATATGCATCTGTTCCGTCAGTTGCTACAACAAGTTCTGCCATACATGAATCACCATTTGCTATTGTAGAAGTTACATAGTAGAATGCTCCGTGAACATTGTTCACGTTAAATGTATCAATTGTAGTTGCACTAGATGATATAGTGGTTGCTGGAATGATTGCCATTTGATCACCAGTATAAGCAGTTTCAGAATCACTCAATAAAATTCTGTGCATTTTTACGTTTAGATTTGCTCTGCTACCTGCACCTCGTAATCTGACATTGGCCCCGCTTATATCCGCTGTAAGTGTGATTAAACCGGTAGAACCTGTACGTACATTGTTATACACAGTGATAAATGCATCAGTACCGTTGTGTGTAACCATTGCTTCTAGTGTTTCTAGTTCATCATCTGCTTCATCATTTACTGATATAAAATATTTTGCTCCTCTGTAAGATGCGTGTGCCCATGTGTCTAAATTTTCTGTTGCACTATCAACATCTGCATTAATGACAACAGCAGTGTTTCCACTTGTCCCTGCTGAACTGTTATCGCCTAATGCAATTTTGTATGCTGATAAACTGTTTGAAAATGAGCCACCTGTTGCTCTCAATCTCACAGAACCACCAGACACGGAACCATCAAATGACATATCTGTTGATGAACCTGTTTTGGTTACGTGTGATGTTGATGCAAACCCAGTTGAATTGTTATGTACCATTGTAACTTTTTGTGCAGTTATCATGTCATTTACTTCATCTCGAGATACTATGTAGTATAAAGATGAGTCAAATGCACTTGTGGCATAAGATTCAACCGTTGTTTCTGATGTGCCTAAACCTTTTTTAGTAATGATTGTTGAAGTTGTATCATCATTGGCAGTAACCTGTTTTCCTGATGTGGATATACCACCTGAGAATACAAATCCTGATGCAGTTGATTTGATTGTTTGATCTCCAATGTGTACTGTGCCTGCGGCAAAGTAACCTTCTTTAAATCTTTTAGATGAAGATCCTAAGTCAACGGAGTTATCAGTTTTTGGAAGTATGCTTGATCCTGTTTCAATAACACCCGAACCGTTGGCTTCAATTTCTATATTCTCGTTTGATCTTTGTCCTGTAATTTTGTTATCGTCGTATGTTATGGCACCTGTTGCCAAACTGTCTACAGATACGTTCCCCCAACTTACATTTCCAGACCCGTCTGTTTGTAAAACTTGATTTGCACTTCCGTCTGCTGTAGGAAAAGTAAATGCATCATTGAAAGTTATTGCACCACCACTTGTTCCTTTTATCCATGTTGTTCTGTTTGAACCATCCCAACCTGAAATTACTAATTGTCTATCTCCAGTTCTACTATCTGGATCAACTGTTCCAATAATTACATTTCCTGATCCTGTAGTAATACCTGATGTATTATCGTTGGCACCGGCATTATAACCTATAAAAATATTACTATCTCCAGATGTGACTTCTCTACCAGCATCTCTACCAATCGCTGTATTTTCTTTGGCTCCAGAAGATACATTCATGGCAAAAGCACCTACAACTGTGTTACTAGCAGAACTACTCTCCGGGTTACTACCAGCGAAAGCACTATCACCAACAACTGTATTCATATTTGAGTTAACAACTCCTTTACCCGCTTCATAACCAATTAAAGTATTATTGTTAGCAGTAGTAATTCCAGTTCCAGCGTCATGTCCCAGAGCAGTATTTCTATCTCCAGAAGTTAAAGCATCCAGAGTCCCAATACCAACACCAGTATTTGCTTCAGCAGAATTTAATGTGCCTGTCGTTGAATGGCCAATTAATAAACTGTTTGCGAAATTTGTTCCTTCAATTTTTCCATATATTGCTTCTCCGTCACCGTTTATTGTAACTCGACCAGTACCTGCTGTGTTCAGTTGTAAATCTGAATTTGATGCTGTTGTTGTTATCGTGTTGTCTGCAATACTGATATTTTCAAACTGTGCAGAGCCATTAGTTGATAATGTTAAAACTGTTGTTGGTGTGGTACCTGCTTTGATTACAAGGTCTGTGCTTGAGTTTGAGAAACCACCAAATGCTGTGCCATCATCTTTTAATAATATATCTGCTCCACCGGCGTCTAGCGTAATGTCTGTTGTTGCATCAAGAGTGAGTGCTCCATCTGATGCCATTGTGGTACCAGAGAATGATATGTTTGATGATCCTTCCTTGTCTGCCCATGTGACAGTTCCTGAACCATCTGTTGTAAGTTGCTGTCCTGCTGAACCATCAGATGTAGGAAGAGTGTAAGCATTATTGACATTAATGCCTGATCCTCTGATTGTTCCGTTTACGTGAAATGTTGTTGCTGGTTCTGAGGTGCCTATACCTACTCGTGAGTTGGTTACATCAAGGTATAATAGGTTTGTTTCAAACGCAAGGTCGACTCCATTTCTAGTCAAGTTAGACTTTAGGACCGACCCAGATATACGACCAATGGCCATATGTTGGCTCCTCTCTATAATTATGTTAGTGCAGTATTACACCACACACAGCCTCTTTATCGTTGCCGGCTGACAGCAGTAATAGTATTTATACGGGCATAAAAAAAGGGCGAGTAAAAACCCGCCCTTTAAAATATTAGTTTAATGCTTTAAATTAGTTGTTTGTTCTAACTACTGCGTTAACTAAACCAATTCCTGCATCGGCTTTGTCTTCTAATGCTCTACCGATTACGTGGAATGGAGTGATGTCTTCACCTTCAGTTACTGCTCTTGCAGTACCTTTAACAGATGAACTTACTAATCTTTGTCCTTTTGCAACTGCACCTGTAACTCTCACTGGAGTTCTACCTGTCATTGCTATAAAAGGATGAGATTCGCTGTTACCTGCCGCGGCATTCATCATAAATGCTGGTTGAGTAGAAACAACACCAAATACTTCGTTGTTTAATTCACCAACTGACTCAGTAATTTCTGCTGATCCACCTAGTGTTACTACTGCACCTTCTGACATAGGAGCGTCTGCTTCGAAACGCTCCGCCACGTCCGCGTATTGCGCCGACGTTGCTTTTGCATGGACAATGTTTGCTCTAATGTCAACTAAATCTTTGTTAGATAAGTCGTCATCAGATCTGTATGCTGTCCAGGCACCACCTGCGTTACCGAAAGTAGTTGTTCCGTCATCTGCGAATGTTTCATCCCAAACCCAGAAAAGATCTTCTTCAGTTGCTGATGATGTTGCACCTCTGTTGGCTTTTAAACCAGAGAAGTTTGGCATACCAGAAGCCGCTGATACGTTTCTGTTAACTTCTATCATGTTGTCTTCAACTGATAGTGTTGCAGTGTTAAGTTCAGTTCTTGTACCGTCAACTGTTAAGTTACCAGTAATTCTTACTAGTCCTGCAGTCGCGATAAGTTGATCAGTTCCACCGATATCTAATGATACTGATGAACCTGAAACTGTTACGTTGTTTGATCCAGATACAATGCTAGTTTTAGCAGTTAACTGATCATCAACATACTTTTTGTTGGCCAATTTTGCGTCTGCATCTGGCGCCGATGTGTTATCTAGCGTCAAAGCAGAGACACCTGTTAATGCACCTGAAGATGCATTTATAGATACGTCACCGCAATCAAGACCATTATGTACTCTAAAGTTTCTTGCTGTCATGGTTCCATGTCTCCCACATGATTGATTAATTTAAATCTAACAACATCATTGTTGTTAAACTGTCAAACGAAATGTTTAACAGTAATATTTACCAATTTTTAAGTGATTTTGTATTGTACTATTAAAAAGTCACAAAAAAAGGGCGACATAAAGCCGCCCTTTTCTAATCTTGTTTAGTTATTATACTGCTTGTAAAGAGTACTGTACTAGTGCCGTTTGTGCGCCACCTGTACTAGTCGCTTTAACTTCTATTGTGTTAGAACCATCATGGTTGAATGTGATAGTTGCTAAATCAGTAGATCCAGTATTTGTCACAGCATACACTGATCCAAATGCTGTTGTTCCGTTATGGATAACAACCGCTTTTTGTACTGAGTATTCAGTGTTTGCCGCGTCAGTTATTGTAATCAATAATTCTGCTGATCTGTACGATGCTTGGTTGAAACTCATGATCGTAGTAGCAGTTGATTCAAATGATACTGATGAAGTTTGTGTTCTTGCAACACCGCTTGATGCTAACGCAGTATTATCAAAACCAGTCAAAGCAAATATTCTTGCACCACTGTGTGGAGCAGAAGTAAATGTAATTGTAGTTCCTGATACTGTGTAGTTCTCAGTCGGTTCCTGCATAACGTTGTCAATAAACACTAAAACGTTGTTTACTGTTTCTGGTGCTGATCCAAAGAATGAACCAAATACTGTAGATGATCCATCTCCAGTTGCACTCACTTTAGAAATAGAAGGTACATCACCCGCTATCGCTAATTCAACGTAAGTAGATCCATCGTTACAAGCCTCATACTTAGAAGTTTGAGAGTTGTATCTGATGATACCTGCTGTTGCAGTTGGTCTCTGTGCAGTAGTTCCTGAAGGTAGTTTAAATGCATCAGTTGAACCTGACACGTCTAAAGCATAACCTGGAGAAGATGTCATAACACCCACTCTGTCGTTACCAGCGTCTACAAATAAACCATGAGTATTACCGTTTGATTCTACTCTGAAGTCTACGTCTGCTGAGTCTTCATTGAAGATAACACTTGAACTTGCCGCAGTAGTAATTGTTAAGTTACCAGTTGCGTTTGCAATCGCTGTGTTTGAACCATCGTGTGCTACTGTAAAGTCATTACCTGCACCAATTCTCAATGATTGAGAGTCAGCAGTAATGTCTATACCTTGTGAAGCATCAACTGTTGTAAATGCACCAGTTGAAGCACTGTTGGCTCCAATTGCCGCACCATCAATTGCTCCACCGTTGATATCTACAGTTGTAACTGAACCTAAGTTCGCCCATGTACCTGAAACTGTTGTTGCGTTTGCAAGTGTCCAAGATGCAGAGTTGAAAGTAGTTGTATCGCCTGAAGCATCACCAATTGTAGTATTACCTGTTGATGCTAAAGTTGTAAACGTACCAGCACCTGCTGATGAACCACCAATAGTTGCTCCGTCAATTGTACCACCGTTAATGTCAGTAGTTGTTAATACTGAACTAGCGATTGTGTGTACACCTGTTGAGTTTGCTATTGTTGAACTCGCTGTGCCGTCTGCCGCTTTAATTGTACCAGTGTTTAGTTCTGATGCTTTTAAAACTCCAACTCTCATTCCAGCATAACTGTCTAGTGTTACGTTACCTGCTGTTGTTCCATCCTCTGAAGCCGAAACTGCCGCAACAAATTCGTCTGCGGATTCGTCCCATAAGAAGACAACGTTGTCTAATGATCCTCTGTTAAAGAATAAACCTTGGTCAAAGGCATTCGCCGCTCCACCTGAGTTATTCTTCGCTAATTGGATCATCGGATCTTCAACTGTTAAAGTTGCTGAATCGATTGTTGTAGTAGTACCATTAACTGTTAAGTTACCACCAACTGTCAATGCACCTGAAGTAGTTACTGATGTAAATGCTCCAGTACCTGCACTGTTGGCACCAATGTTAACACCATCAATAACACCAGATCCATTTGAATCTGTGATTGAAATTGTTGTACCACTTGCTGTTAAGTTTGTAAATGTACCTGCCGCCGCCGAAGCCGCTCCAATTACTGCACCGTCGATTGAACCACCGTTAATGTCTGCTGTTGTCACAGTACCTAAGTTTGCCCAAGTACCTGAAACAGTAGTTGCATTTGCTAGTGTCCAACTTGCAGAATTGAAAGTTGTTGTATCACCACTTGCATCACCAATTGTAGTGTTACCTGATGATGATAAAGTTGTGAAAGCACCAGTTGAAGCACTGTTGGCTCCAATTGCTGTTCCGTCAATTGCTCCGCTGTCAATGTCGACTTTTGATATGTCAACTTCGCCAGTTCCATTTGGTGTAATTGCTATGTTTCCATTTGATGTTGAAACTATTGCATTTCCATTAATATCTAAATCTCCACCTAACTGAGGCGTAGTATCGTCGACAACTGCGTCGATACCAGAACCAACCATTGATCTAAATTGACCATTGCTGTATCCTTCGATTTGAGAAGTAGTGGAGTTATATCTGATATCACCGTTTGCTGGTGAGCCAGGTCTTTGTGCAGTAGTTCCTGATGGAACTCTTATTGCATCTGTAGCCGAAACGTGGAATGTAGTGGCTGGACTCGCTGTCCCAACACCCACTCTAGAGTTTGTCACGTCTAAGGCTAATAGATTTGTTTCAAATGCTAAATCCGTACCTGATCTTAACAGGTTGGCTTTTAACATCTGTCCTGATATACGTCCTATTGCCATTGTTTTTTCTCCTTAAACTTTCGAAAGTTATATTATATAATATGTAACATATTTATTGTATCCACCCATTTTTGTATGCTTAAATACCAATAAGGCATGAAATATACGCATATATCTATAACAGGAAATTTAACGGTTGATTACGACACTAGAAACTGTCTAAAACGCGGAGAGTTAATAGTGTCTGGATTGACCAATAAATCTACAGGTTCCAGATATGCAGTAACAAATAACGAGTTAGAACTGCAAAATATGTTAAATTCCCCTAATTTGAGGAACATACCAATAGTTACCTCCCTGGCATTGTACAAGAAGTATATGTTTTTTGATAATATTGAATATGTGCCTAGTTTTTCTGACAATGCAACCATAGATATAGACGTAGATAATTGTTCGTCTCAATTACTGTCATTGCTACTTGCTTGTTGGTGCGAGTATCCTGCTGTGTATTGTTTTGGATACGACATTGAAAATCTCAAAGAAAGAGATTTATTCATGAAAGTTGCTGAAAATAATCCTATTATAAAATTTTATTATGTTCGAAGACCCAACGTTAATAAAATAAAATTATTTGACGCAATTAAAAATTTAAATGTGATGGACTATAAGGAATATACCACGTATGCAAAACAAAAATAAAGATATTTTTTACAAATATACAGTAACATTACAGTGGCCTCAGGTTGCTCGTAATAGGTCTATCGAAACTTTGCGAGACAGACCAGACATTATGCAAGAAATGAATCACTTCATGCAAAAAGTTGAAAACGTTACAAAATTAATTTTAAAAAAACCATACAAAGTAGACTACAAACACAGTGTTGCTGGAGTAAGAATACAATTCTCATCAGGACAAGACCTATATGAGTTTATAATCAGACAACCCGAGTTCGAATGGGAAATACATCCAAAAATTGGAACCATAAATTCTTTAAATGGTGAATATAAAAGTTTTGATTTGGTTTATCAACCAACAGGATTTTCAGTGGTTTAAGTTTGTGCTTCAGAGAAGCCAGACATAATAACAATTCTTGCTCCCATATGTGGAGGCTCACTTATTGTAATTGTAGATGTTGATCCGTCAGTGGTATAGTTTTCAACAGGTTCCTGCATGACTCCGTCTATGTAGACAATCAAATTTTCAGGTTGTGTTGCAACGTGTGGAGAATTAAACACAGTAGATGATCCGTCTCCAGTGAACACATCTTTTGAAACTTCTTGTGAAGTGTGTTCAGTCCTTAACTCTGTAAATGTTGATCCGTCTTCAGATACTTCAAACTTTCCTGTCGTTGTATTGAATCTCATCAATCCTTCTGCGGCAGAAGGTCTTTGTGCAGTTGTACCTTTTGGAACTTGTATTGAAGATGTCCCTTCAAAAACATACCCACCTGTACCTGCATTATCAAACGTCATGTCAGCATTTGACGGAGCAGATATAGTTGATCCTGAGATAGTTAGGTCACCGATGGATCCACCAGTTGATAAATTATGTAAACCTAAACCACCTGTGTATCTTGCTCCGGAAACGTAAACTGCTTTGCCTGAGAAGTTAACACCATTAGGTAAGTTTGTACCAATAAAGTGTAACACACCAGATTGATAGTCAAAAAAGAATTCGTCGTTGTTACCTGAACCACCCGGGAAAACTCTTGTACCTGATCCTGCGGCATTGCCGGCATCACCCGATGTATGAATATAAACTTTCACACCATATGTCGCACCAAACTCTGGTGGTATCCAATCAGTCAAACCTGTCTTCCAGGTTCTGTTTGCTGTTGCTGTTCCGTCAGCAGTTGTTTCGTCAGGTGCTGATGTTGGATATACCGTAACTACACCTGAACTTGATCCTGGCATTGTGCCAGGGATAGAATTTGCTTCGTTCCAAGTTTTGTCACCTCTTAATAGTAAAGGAGATGCAATGGCTTCGTTTGGACCTGCCTTAGCGGCATTTGTATCTGTTTTAGTCGCACCAAAACCAATTTTCTTCCAAAGATAATCTATTTTTTTTGCGTCAGTTATAGCCATTATACTGTTCCTATATCGAAATCGGTGATACTGTCACCAGATTCTAATTTAAATCTTACTAGACAAACGTTACCGGTCGAGTTGGACATACTTCCAGTACCTAATGTCATATCAAATTTTTGTGACGAATATGTTGTTCCGTCAATGATCCTGTCACCACCAGTTTTTGCAACACCGTCAGATCCATTACCTCCTGATCCTGATCCAGGTAACCCAGCACCGTTGTATTGTGTTGAACAATCCAACCAACCATTTAGTCCTGAAGATGTATCTGTGCTTTCGCCTGGTAGTGCTATGAATACGCCAGACACTTTTCCTGACAATGTCATTGAGAATTGTGATACTGTTGATCTTCTAAATGCTATTGTAAAGTATTGTGCATTGGATCTTCCTGTGTTTAGATCTGGACCTGCAGGTAGGTATCCACTGCTTAAATCTGTTGTGAAATGTTTGATTGTTCCAAATCTTGCAATCGCTTCTCTTGTACCTGCCACAGTTTTTGCACCTGTGAATAAATCGTTTGTGTAAAAATTTGTTGATCCATTATAAGATGGAGTGTCAGATGTTGCACTTGCGAAATCATAGATACGTTTTGCATCATCTGTGAATGACGCACCCAATGAATCAGAAACTGTCATACCACCTTGCTCGTCGTCCATCGGTAACAATGAGTTGCTGTACATCTGAATTTTTGTTGCATTTTCTGAATACGAACTAGTACCATTGGCATTCTTTGCTCTCATTTTTATTGATTGAATTGAACGTCTTTGAGTATTAATCAGAGGTACTGTGAGTGCTCCTAATGTGTACGCACTTCCTACACCAGTGTTTTTTACAGGTATGCCACTGCTCAACATTGTTGACGCTCCATCTACCTGTGCATATGTGAAACCTAAGTTACTGATAATGCTTCCTGATGTACTTTCATGGTTGGTACCTGGATCTATTTCAACTGGATCCGATGCATCTTGATATGCTTGTCCTGTAAAGTTTGCCACAGTCGATCCTGTCACTGTTAAACTTGGAGAACCATCATTGTAGTATGGTACACCAGAAATATATCTTAAATTTCCTGCCGCATTTTGCGTAACAGTACCAATACTTGGTGTTGGAGTTCCTGTGAGTAGGTCTCTTAATACGTGTACGTAACCAGTGTTACCACCTGCAGAACTTTCAATCCGTTGAGCGTTCAACCCTGTTGAATAGTCTGTTAGTGCCTGTGTGATTTTTGCAGTTGCAACTAAAAATAATCTTTGAGGATATGATCCAATTTCATCTGCATCTCTGTGATTAGTAACAACAAGTTTAGTGAAAGTACCGTTGTTACCACCGCCCTCAGATGTTGTGAAAGTCCTAGCACCGCTGGCACTACCATTAATGGATGCTGTAACAGTTTGGTTCACTGTTGCACCTGTTCCGTTTGAATTATTTGTTAAGAAGTTTGATACTGTGTTTGTATCAATTGTTCCACTTGTATAACGTCTTGCTGTTGATGATTCCATGGAAGTTCCTGCGGCCAGTGTTGATGCTGAACCAGTAGCATCATCAAAATTCGCACACAGGTGTGGATTGGTTCCATCTGCTGAATCTGACAATGTTAAACTTTTTGTGCTTAAATTTGCTGGTGCACTTGGAGTTGAATTCATTTGCCAATTTATAGTTTCTTCGTCGTCTTGGAATATAGTATCTGGTGTTCCAAATGCTCTAAATCTTGTTGTAAAGTTTCCTGCACTTGTACCTGCAAAGTTTTTGCCTAATGTTGCACCTATACTACCTGCGTTTGATCCATTTTCAACAACGTTTGTTATGTCACTTGAATCATCTTTGAAATCGTATGTGTAGTTGTCTGCGTGTTGTGATGTGTTTGTAAATGTTGTTAATGCTCTGTTGGCACCATCTAGATCAGTTACATCATATAAATCGTATTGGTTATCTCCAGATTTAGTTGAAACAACATTTGCCGTTGCGGCAATGTTTGCTCGTAGATCAGGCTCAACAATAATTTTCATGTTGGCCGCAAAAGGTGATGTGCTGTGTCCATTTGCTAAACTTAAAGAAGTAGTGTATGTTACAGTTGTACCTGCGTTTTGTTGTCCTGATGACAAATTAAATGTGTTTGAAATAGTTCTATTGGTATCACCACTTGCATTTGATCCAACATTAACATTTTGATTTCCTGCACCTTCTCCAAAGTTCCAACTGTATACATTACCAGAGAAAGTCGACTGAGCGCCTGGATTGGTTGCTGTGTTGTTTGTAAATGTTACAGGGAATCCTGATGTTGATTCTTCATTGATGCCTCTAATAGTAGAATCTGCAACAGAGTAAAGAGCGGTATGTGTAGAATACACATCAAAGTTTTTAGTTGCGTTTGCTGGTATAACAGATGGATCTGCTGTTGTGTGTGTTCTCAATGTCAGTTTAGGTGTGTATCTTGTGTCACCTGTGCCTGTACCAATTGTAGATCCATCATCAGTTGCACTATTGTTATAAGTGTGCGATAATCTTCCACCGCCAACACCACCCGCGGCTCCGTCATTTGCAATAGTTTGTTCTGAACTGTCGCCCCAATCTATAGTGTAACTAACTGTTGCCATTGAAGTATTGGTTGTTGTGTTTTCTAAATAAACCGTTGCACCATTATCTGCTTTAGTAATTGGTGATCCTCCTGAAGATGCCGCATACATGAAGAAGTTTGGTACCGGTTGTGCAGTGTAAATTGTTATGTAATTCGTTCTAGTTTTTTCTGCAAATGATCCTGCTGATCCTGAAGTTGCAGAACTGTTGTATGCTCTAACCGTAATTGAAAACGGAGAGTTTGTGTTTGAACTGTATGTGTGTGACGGAGTACTATCAGTGGTAGCATTCGTTGGCGTTTCACCTGTTCCCCAATCAATGTTGTATCTGTTGGCCCCACCGCCTACTGTTGTTATGGTAAGAGTTACATTAAGACCAGCGGAGCCTGCCGTGACGTCAGCAGTAAAGTCAACAGATTTAACATATGTATTGTTTCTGATGTTTTCCATTGTTTCGTTTAGGTCATCTAATGCATCTGTTACAGAAGATGCTGAACCTAAACTAACCAAGGCACCATCACCAAAACTAGAGTCGGCAGGTGTACCGACCGTCACATTTGTTCCAACAACACTTCCGCCAGCGGCATTTGCCTCAAAATATCTTTTGGTCACAAAGTCGTCAGCGGCAGTTGGATCTGCACCTGCCAGTTTGGCATATGCGGAGTCAGTTATGGTAGAAGTTGTTGATCCATCTGATGTTGTTGTTACAAGTTTGAACTTATCAGTTGATTCATCCCAATATAGTACAGCAGGATTTCCTGCAGATCCTCTGTTGATCAAGATACCTGCGGAGTTGGCTGTACTCGAGCCTGAATTCAGTGTAAGAATATTGTCTTCAACGGTTAAATTTTTAGAATCTACTGTTGTTGTAGAACCAGTTACGGTCAAATCTCCAGTTACTAGCACATCGTTTTGGAACCTTGCTGTACCGTTGACATCCAATTTATATGCTCCAGGAGAATCCGTACCTATACCGATACGTCCGTTGCTTACATCTAGGTAGAGTAAGTTCGTTTCAAACGCCAAATCCACACCACTACGTGTTAGATTTGCTTGTAATAATTCACCTGGTATTCGCTGTATTGCCATAACTAACAATTATTTATTTTATTCTAGGCGCTCAAAACAGCACTATAAATATCAATAATGTCCATAGAAAATAGTATTAACGAAGTAGTCAAAGAACTCGTAGAAAAAGCAGTAAAAGCCAGGTTTGACAAGTTATCTAGCGATAATTACAGCCTGCAAACTCGCCTTGACTGGACTGAAAAAAAATTAAACGAAACATTAGAAAAGTTATCAACTAGAAACAATGACCTTTTTGACAACGAAGTATCGGGTGATAAGATTGATGGCGGAACAATAACAACTTTTGCTTCAACTGGTATAAAAGATGATGCTTCTGATAAAAAACTTACTATCACTGATGATAAAATTACTGTTGAAAATGACATACACATCAAAGGTCAAATCTATTGTGATACATTACATTATAGTACTGCCAACGCAACTAATTTAGATTTATCTAATTCAATTAGGATAGGCGGAAATGAAGTTTTATGGCGAGATAAATTGGGTAATTCTGTTAAATCATCAAAACTTACAGAAGTTGGTGTTCTAAAACAAATCAATGTTGCAGACATCTTTACTGTCGAGGGAGGCAGAGTTGGAATAAATGTTGAAACTCCCGGAGGCGTATTAGGTATTGCAAAAGATGGATTAGAAATTGTGTTTGATGTTGTTGGAAGTACACCATTTATTGGTACAAATACGTCAGATAAATTTGCTATAGGCACGAACAGAGAACCAACATTAATTGTTTCACATGACAATAAAATTGGAATAAAAGTAAAAGCACCTAAAGAAGATTTAGAAGTTGCAGGTGCAATAAGATACCAAGGACAAACTCATTCTTATGCAAATTCTATGCCAACAAATGGCAATCATGAGCAAGGAGATATTGTTTGGAATGCTAGACCTGAACCTGGAAAAACTTTTGGATGGGTATGTGTTAAGTCTGGTGCACCAGGAACTTGGTGCGAAATTGGAAACGTATCTCCAATCTAATTATACGTAATCTAAACCGTGAATAACAGTTACAACTTTACTTGCATCTGCTGGATATGATGGAGTCAATGTAAGTGTGTTTGACGAAACTGAATACGTGCTGTGTTTTTGAAACACCCCTTCCATGAACACTAAAATATTTCTTTCATGCTTTGGAGTTAAACTCATTGTGTATGCAGTTGTTGATCCGTCTAATGTAAAATTATCAACTGTTACAGGATGTTGTCCGTTAACAGCACCTCTTACTTGAACATATTCCGTACCATTATGGAACTCTAACATATTTAAAGTTGAGTTGTATCTCATTGATCCTGCTGATGATGTTGCAGGTCTTTGTGATGTAGTTCCAACCGGAAGGACACTACCTATTCCTGTAGAACCTCCTTGTACTATTTGTGGATTTTTTACCCATCTACCCATGATTTTATAATCCTATTGTTGAAATAGTAGCAACTATTTGTCCAGACGAATCTGGAATTTGAAC
>Ga0208763_1000055_pt1 | contig 25806 bp, 52 predicted proteins | sample ETNtaG_20_FD_185756 | JGI IMG/M metagenome (GOLD analysis project Ga0208763, IMG submission 185756) | Marine microbial and viral communities from oxygen minimum zone, Eastern Pacific Ocean - ETNP201306PF45B (SPAdes) (version 2) | ecosystem: Environmental > Aquatic > Marine > Oceanic ... | reverse complement strand
TTATAGGAGGTGTCATAAGTTTAGAATAATTCATTAATATAAAAGACATATATCTATGTTCAGGATGATATAGATTATCTAAATATATTCTTGAATTTGTAGCTAATGCCATTCCTCTTTTATCTACTGCTCTATTAGGATCATCAGAATTACTATTCCAAAGCATTCTTGTATTACCTAAATTGTATCCATCAATTTCATGCCATATTTCTGTTAACTGTTGTTTGTTATAAAAATCATCTATAACCATAACAGGAAAATTATCAGGACTTATTATTTTTATATCTAATTTGGTACTATATCTAGCCATGTTAAAAATACACTATATTAACAGCAAACCTTAATTGTTTATCTGTATTACTAACTCCCATATGTTTATAATCATTTGGTAGTTTTATTAATTGATTAGAATTATTTTCAATTTCATGTATTTCTTTTCCTTCTTTAACATGTAATTGACCATTTGTTTTATTAGGATAAAAAATTGCTACTTTACAATTTACTATTCCTTCATTCACCCATAATAAATCATTATGCATTTCTCCTAATTTTTTAGGTTCTTTAGTAGGAAATGTTAAATTAATTTTTATTCTATATATAGATTTAGCTTCAATGGCTTCCAATAAAGGAACACACATATTAAAATAATTACTATATGGTGCATGATCTTTATAAACTGTATGAACAAATTGTAAGTTTTCATTTTGTTCAGGAACACTTTCTCCATCTTTATCATCTATAATTTTAGATAAATGCCAAGGAAAATATTCACCACTTAATTGTTCAAAAGGTTTTAGATTATTTTGACTTAAAACATTTTCAAATATTTCTATTTTTTCACCTATAGTTTCTGGTATTATCATCTTGCCTTAAACCTCATATTTCCTGAAATTGTAATTCTATAATCATCACTTGTAAAAAAAGGATATACACAATGCCATAGTTTTGCAGGAAACATGAATATAGTTTTTTCATAAGTTTTGTCTACAGGAATATGTTTTACACCTATTTGACCATTAGGTCTAGTATAAACAAATGATAATTTTGAAGTAGCATTTTCATTTGCAGGTTTCTTATATCTTTTTTCCTCTATTTTTAAATCATAAGGAATATTAACAAATATAATAAAAGAATAAAGACCACTATGTCTATGTAGTGGATTAAAGTCTCCTTTTGATTGAAAATTAGTCCACATAGTATGCATTTCTATAGGACACTCATGACTTACAACTTTATATTCAGCAAGTTCTTGTTGTAAAACTGGATAGTAATTAATCATGTTTTGAAAAAAACTATTTACATCATCATTAATTTTATAATCCAATTCGTATTCATACGATATATGACCAGCTAAATCATTATTAGACATACCTGTTAAATTATCAAAGTCATGCGTAAGATACTCAAAAAGATCATCTGTAACAATACCTCTTGCAACACCTATGTTTGCAAGATCATTATCAGCAACTCCTGGCGTACCAGGAGATAAATAATGAACTTTGTTTTGTTGAGCTTTTACAAATTTATTTGAATTAAAAGTATACATACTACTTTTATACAATATTTTTTTTTAAATAAAAGTAAATATTACGCCCAACCTAACGATACAGCCTCAATATTAGTACGTTTATTTGTAAGATGTTGATTATGAGTAGTTATCTTGTATTTCATATTAGTACCTGCAGAACCAGTAAATGCTTTATCATGAAAAGCAGCTATTTTATTAGAGCCATAACTACCTTCAGCTACTAATGTTCCTTGAATCCAAGTAGAACCATTGTCTCTTGATACATAACCTTTAATATCAGTATTAAGTGTTGCAGTTCCAGCTTCATCTTCATATTGTACAATTAAATCTCCTGTACTTGGAGATGCTGTTGCTGTACTAGCAGTTGATTGAAGAACCATATCACCAGCTGCTTCATCAGTACCAACAACTTGTTGTATTTCACTATGTCCAGGAGCACCAAGACCACCTTTACCATTATTTGTACTTGTGTTTCTTCCTCTTGCTGAAACATTTACAGAACCAGAATTAGATAAAGTTCCACCATATGCAATTAAAATTGCACCAGATCCAGAGTTTCCTCCACCACCTTCAGTAGCAGTATTTCCTTTTGATCCTGTACAATTGATTTCACCAGAACCACCGATTGTTAAATTACCTTTAACGAATAACCATACTGCACCACCAGTTCCTGTTTCACCAGAATTTGTAGCACCAGAGTTATTATTACCATTAGGATTTCCAGCTCCTCCAGAACATCCTGTTGCAGAACCAGCATTTCCACCAGGACCAGAGAAAGCAGTAGCTGCTGTTGCAGATCCAGTTCTTGAACCTCCACCACCAGAGCCTCCACCCCAGCAAGTTCCATATGAACCAGCACCAGAATTTCCACTATCGTGAGAACCACCTGATCCTCCACCACCTGTTTTTCCAGAAACAGCAGATGCATCATTTCCTTGTGTACCAGAACCACCAACAGAATCACCTCCAGGAGCACCTTGTCTTGCTACATTAAAGATAACACCAGTTCCACCTACTGGAAAATTACTTTGAATACCAGTAGCAGCAGTTCCACATCCAGATAAATCTACACTTGGTAAACTTTCAGTAGCACCAGTTTTAATATAACCTATTTGTATACCATTTGCGTTTACAATTTTACTATCTGAACCTCCAGCTGATGTTGGATTAGCATAAGGTCCTCTTTCTCTCATTGAAATAGTACCATTTATAGTACAGTTACCAGTACAGAAAATCATTAATCCTCTACATGGTTGAGCAGTTGTTAAAGTTTGACCAGAGTTAATAGTTAAATCTGTGTAATGTTTAATAACCATATCTCCATCATAAGAACCACTTGTATTTGGTACTGTTAAAGATGTATTACCAGATATAGTAACTGAACCATCAGCACCTGTTCCCCAATAGTTACCTTGTGCTGATAAACTTAAAAGTTTTCCAGCAGAATTAATTGCATTTGAAGTATTACCAGAATCAATACCAGTACTATCTTCAAATTCATCTACTATTTGATCGTTTAAACTAAATTTAGCTAAACTATTTGTTGTTTGCATTTTAAAACCAAGTAATGCAATATTGTTTTGTACTTTTGTATCATCATATTCTGTGATCTGACCCCATACAGGATCAGCTCCACTACCTTGTGTTTTTAAAAAATATCCATTTGTTCCAGCTGCTAATCTTGCATTACCAGATGATCCATAATAAAGTATATCACCTCTAGTAGTTAAAGTAGCGTCACCAGAACCTTTTGCTACATATGCCCAACTTGAATGAGCTGTTCCACTTGATGATGGTGCATTTCCTGTAGAATTAACTTTACATATATAAGTAGAAGTTATTCCACTATCAGTATAGACTACCAAATCATCAACAACGTAGGCATCACTATTTACATATGTGCCTTTAAACGTCCATTTAATTTTTCCTAAGTCAATTGTTGCCATCGTTTTCTCCTTTTATTTTTCCTTTTCTTTTTCCTTTTGTTTTTTTTGTTATTATTAAATAGTTACTATTAAATGACCAGATGTATTAATACTCCAAGTCATTCCACTAGCTCCATATACTACGTCTGTAAAAGAATCGTAAGTAGTAGAAGTTATATTATCTGCTCCACCATTTGTGGTTACAACAGATAACTTATCTTTAATACCATCGCTATCAGTATCAGTTGTAATAAAACCATAAACTTCAGCAGCTTGTGCAGTTAAAGTTAGTTTTTCATTAGAACCTGAATTAGTTACAGATTTTGCTAATCCTCCAGCAACTAATATTTTATCATTAAGAACTCCTGAGCTTGTATCACTGCCTGTTACTTTAACATTGATATCTTGTGCTGCTATAGCACTCCAAGCAGAACCTGAATAAAATTTTAGTTCATTTGAAGAAGTATTAAACACAAGATCACCAGCATCAAGTGATGATGAGGGATCTGATGATGCGACTCTGTATCTTTCATTAAAAGCATTAATACCTGTTAAATTATTAGCTGCAGTATTAACATTTGCAATATCATTTCCTACATTATTAACATTTCCAATGTTTGTAGCTACTGTATTTACATTTGTAGCATTAGCATTTGCTGTGTTAATTGCAGAAAGATTATTAGATACATTTGTTACTGCTGTAGCATTTGCTGCAACAGTTGTTACTTCTGTAGCTTTTGGAACTAATCTTACAAAATTATAAGTATTAAGTGTAGTTGTAGTTTCAACTAATAATCCAAAGCCTGATGCAAAAGTAACTGCATTTCCACAATTATTTAAAGTAACTGTAGAATTTCCAACTGTTCCATTAGCTATAGTAATTACTCCAGAACTGTTAGAAGTTAGATTTGTAGATAATGCTGTAATACTAACAATAGTACCAGCTCCATTATTAACATCTGGGTTAGCATTAGGAAAGCTTAATTGATTTGCTATTGGAACAAATCCTCCAACGTCATCTACTAAATCTATAATTCTTGCATCTATAGCACCTGTTGTTGCTACTCTAGTATCTCCAGCTGACCAAGTATCTCCTGATGCTATAGTTTCTGTAGAATCTTGTCTAAAATATCTTGAATCAGAAGCTAGTGTTGTGAATACAGTTGTATCTGCTGGTGTTGATGCAGCATGAGATGAATTATCTACAAGTAATCCAGATAAATTGGTAGATGTAATTATTCCTGTAGGTATTGAGTTATTTGTTTTAGATAATACACCAACAGAAATAACAAGAGATTCATTTTGTAAAGATCCTGAATCCCAAGTTACGTTTACAGTTGTGTTTGAAGAAAAAGATGAACTAGCAATAGTTCCATATATTGTTCCTGTAGATGATCCTACAGCTTTTACCCTTCTACCAGCATGATAGAATGCTGTTACGTTAGCTCCATTAACTGTAAAAGATGTTCCACTTGCATAAGCAAATGTATGTGCTCCATCACCATCTCCATAAACAACCCATTGAGAATCGTTATACCATTCTCTAATATCAGCAGCAACAGCACGAAAAGCATTGTTAATATTTGAAGGTAACATACCTTCAGCAATACTAACACCTCCTACTGAAGTATTATTACCTGCTGTTGTACTATAATCTTTTATTCCTGCCATTTTTCTCCTAACTCATGAACCAAGCAAAAGCTTTGTCATTTTCTGTATTATTTTTGTTAATTAATTCGTTCACACTTTGTTCTAATTGTCTTTGAAAATATTCTTGTGATTCCATAGAATATCTTACGTTATCTATATTATTTTCATCACTCATCTTGTTCCTGCCCTTACTGCAACTATATCTACTCCTTGTGCATGGGTAAATGTTGTACCAGCTGCTACTTTAACATTAGCTCTAATATATCTTCCAGATTTTCTTACTGGATTCATACCACTAGCATTTTGTGATACTGAACTAGATTCAGTTTCATCATCTGCTATTCTTTCTCTACTTTTAACTGTGATTGTAGATACAGCATCAACAATAGGTCTAACACCTGTTATGTTTGCTCTGTGTCCTGGAAATGGTTCCATTTCACTTGTTTCTACTTCACATTGATTAGAATTTCCACTAAAAATTGCAGCCTTATAATCTTCATTAATAGCTCCTAGAAACATTTGTCCACCATTCCAATAGTCAGTATCTAATGCAGCATTAATATCTTCAAGGTTTTGAGAAATAACATCCATTAACTCTACTGTAAAAGCTCCAACAAATTGTGGAAATATTACACTTGTTTGAGCTTCTGCTAATGACCATTTTTGTGTAGCATAATTATATATAATAATTCTATCACATACATCACCATTAGATGTTTTACTTGGATATGCCCACATAGCTAACTGATTAAATGGATCAGTAGCTGCTTTAATTCTATCTGTATATGCTTTGTTTAAATCTAAATCAAAAAATCTGTTTACTTTTTCAACTCCAATAGGCATAACTTGATCACCATTAATTTGGTAAAAACCATCATCAGAATAAAAGAATACTTGTCTATTATCTTGACATACAGTTTGTCCATACATTGCACCTCTATTAGGTGATATAACTGATAGTCTAAATACAACTGAACCACCAACATAGTCCATACGAACTATTTGGTTTTGTCTAAATACATATCCTATCTCTCCAGATGTAATATGTACTATCTTTCCACCTGATCCTGGTAAATCTTGAAAGTCAGATTGTTTACCTGACCAAGCTGATATGTCATTAATACCTGACCATTGTATTCTGTTTGTTGCATTAGTTATGTTTCCTACAACTAAGAAATCTCGAACAACTCCTGAAACTCTAAACAAAGGTGTAGTACCTGCTGTTTGAATTGCATTAAGATTTGCAAAATTAGTAGATGTTCCCATTAAATAATATTGAGGTTGATCTACTCCATTACTTGCAATTACATAATTACCAAACTGTGTAAATGTAAAAAAATCTGCTTCACCACCTGTTAAACTAGATTTACGAGATGTAAATACTCCAGATGCTAATTGATATATATCTGTTTTAGTTGCTACAAAGTTATAAATATTATTACTATTATCCCTAAAAGAACCTGCCCCTTTAGCATTCTTACCAATGTTATTAGTAGTGTATTCTACAAGAGATGGAAATCTCTTATAAGTATTAGCTGCATGATATACATTAGTTGCTACATTCGCTCCCTTTTTCAAATGTTCAGGTTGATCAGGTAGCCATTCTCCAAAAGGTACTTGCATTATCTTTGCCTATAAAATGATAAATCTGTTTGAACATCAGTTCTTTGATGTACAGGTGCAGATCCATATGAATCTTGTTTATCGTTATTCTCACATCTTTCCATAGATGTTGCATACATTTGTAACCAATTCTGTACTTGTTGTGGATCTATTCCACCTAAAAAGTTAGCAGCGTGAAAAAGGGATCCATACAAATATATTCCAGGATGATTTGCGAGCACCCAATTGGACGTGTTAGAGTCGCTAAGAGCGTTAAAAGATTTATAGTATGATAGCTTCCCACTATAAGTAGTATCAGGAGTAGGACCAAATCTAAAAGTTTCTGATTCATTATCGCTCTCTATTGTATATGATCTAGGTTTACCAGTTCTTGAACCACCTTTTACTTCATTCATGTTTGCTGGTGTAATATATTCCAAAGGATATTTTACTGAGCTAGATAATATGTAAAAAGATCTAACTGCAATAAACCCTGTAGGTACAGATACTTTTTCTGCGTTAATGGTAACATCATCAAATTGTTCCATTTGTCTAATTCTAAGTTTAGCATTAAAATCTGATTCACATAACTTTATAAAATCATTAGCTATTTCATCAGTTAAATCTGTTCTGTTTAACCAATTAGCTATAGATGTTTTTAATGCTGCATATGTATTTAATGCCATTTTAACCCTTCATGTATTTTGGTAATTTAGAATGTTTTAATGATGACCATGGTTGAACACTAGGACCAAAATGTTTTGCTTCTAATTTATTAAATTTATGACCTTTAATAGGTTTGCCTTGAAAGTCATATCTTTTGTAATTACGTAATTCATTAGCATTCATTTGAGATACTTTTTTACCACTTCTTGGATCCCATTTGTTTTTCCAGCTAGTTCTTTTAACACCAACTTTATATGCTTTCTTTTTAATTTGTTTATCAGCAAATTTTAATATGCCTCTACCTATTGCTCCCCACATTATAAATTCCCTTCTGCTGTTCTAAAATATCTAAACTCACTTGAGTTAAGTTTAGTTCTCATAATTTTTCTTTGAATTTCTTTAGGCAAAGAAAACCAATTTCTACTTCCATTGTATTCATTTGCCCATATTTGTAAGACCAAAGGTGGAACACTTGCTACTCGTTTCATTTCTTTTTCAGAAGAAACCCATCCTTTATCATGATTATATAATTCTTTATTTCTTTTTAATAAAGGATTTACATCTTGTTGATTATTAATAGTAAGTTTACCATCTGACTCTTGGATATACTTAGTCTTTATTCCAGCATCATATTCAACTGATCTTACTTTACCCATATTATTCTGATAGTTCTGTAACGTATAAATTTACTGATCCAATTACAGCTACTTTTTCGCCAGGCGAAACTTTAAAACACTCAGAAGATTTAGCTTCTAAAAATATTTTAGCATTAGTTGCTGTAGGATTTACTCCAAATTCAATATGACAATCAGCATCTGGTATTACTCTAATATATTCAATATTAGCACTAAAAGCAGATGATTGTGCAGATGAACCTGATGAATTAACCTTTTGTGTAGTTAGAGGTCTCATTGCGTAGTTGCTCCCATACATAGTTTTGTTTCCTTATTGTTTAGGATTTGTTCCCAGAACGTTCCAGGAACATCACCTATATTAATTATCTTCTTATAACAAATGTTACACCAAGTTTTTTAGCTCCAGTAGAACCACCATTTGTAATCATTTCGATAGATCCACCTTCTTCAACTTGGTTAGCTGCTGTTGGTTCTGATGAATCAATTGTACCAGCTGCTGAACCTGAATGTGCAACAGTTATTCCACCACCAGTAATCGCAGTTCCACCAATTTCAAATGATATTGCTGCATTTCCACCAGATATAGCACCTTGTAAAGCAGTAATAATTTTAATTACTTTTCCACCATCAGGTACTGCAACATAAGTTGATGATGCTGTTGATATGTCAGCTATTTCAGCTGTTAAAAAATAGTCGTTTAATGTTCTCATTATATTCCTTAATTGTTCCGATCCTAACCTATCTCAGATCTTCAATTTTTATAGAATCTGCTGGGCGAGCAGATTTAAGGTTACTCGCCCAAACAGTTAATTATTATGATGTTGTTAAGTCTGCAACTAAGCCTGAAGCTGCTTCGTTTCTAGCTTCTAGAGTTGCTTCTACAAGAAGCTGTCTTTTCTCTGAGTCACCAGTTTTTGAAAGTTCATGCATAGTAAAGTCTCTTAAGAACGCAATTCCCCAATAGTTCATGTCAAGAACCCAAGCATCTCTATCTCTAGAGAATCTGTTAGGTACTACTTGCAATTGACCGAAGTCAGATGCGTACACGTCTACTGAAGTGTATAAAGTTGCGTCTGCACCAGCATCAAATCTAGTAGAATTACCAGTGAAACCTGATAATTTTTGTTTGTTGAAAGGACCGACCATGACCATTGAAGGGTCACCACCAGCATTCCAAACTGATTTAATTACTGATTTTAATTGAGCTTCTGTGAACGCTCTTTGAGTACCATCTGTGTGAGCTGCATTTCCTGCACCTGCACCAGAAGCACCATCAGATGCTAAGTCATCATTAGTAACGACCCAAGATCCTAGAGTTCCCATTGTTCTTGCTGAACTTGAACTTGCACTTTGATTTTCAGCAATGTTTCCTGTAATAGTAGCTTCCATATCTCTTTTAAGCTCTTTAGCTTTTTTAGCGATTTGGTATGCTAATTCAGATGCTCTACCTGCTTTGTCTACTGCTTCTTGAGTACCAGTAATAACTACAGTTTTATCCATAATTTGAGTACTGTTTGAAAGTCTAGTAGTTGCTTGTGATGCATCTAGAGTTGCTTCATCCCCTTCAATTACAGCGTTGTTTGTAACTGCTGCAGCTAAAGAGTCTGTTTGCCATTCGTGTAATACAGCTGTTGCTGCAGTTTTTGCAGCTGAGCTTAGGAATGGCGTATCTGTAGGTGAAATGTTATAGATAACATCAGAAAGATCTTCTCTTTCTCCTACTGAATCGTACGTGTCAAACGTATTAGTTGGTTGTGCCATTGTTTTTTACTTTCTTTGTTGAGATTTAAGATTAATCATATCCATTATGGCAGCCTGAGCATCTTTAATATGTCCAGTCTTACCTAATCGATTGATTTTATTTCTTATTTGCTCTCTACCAGAAGCTATTGAAGGTTTTGCAACACCAGATGATACAACTTTTGGAGCATTAGCTACTTTTTTTTGAACGATAGGTTTTTTATCTTTCAAGTTTTTGTAACCCATTGCATCCTTTGCAACCATAAGAAATCTATGATCTGCAAGTTGTCCTATTTCTTGATCGTTAAAACCATAACTTCGTAATGAATTACGCATATTAAGTTTAAACTGATCAGCTTTATTAGGATCGCTGTACTCTGGTATTTTTTGTGCTGCTAACTCTCTCTGTGTATCAAGGAACTCATTGTATTGTCTTGTTTGAGCTTCTCTAGCCTTGGCTCGTACATCATCTAACTGCCTATTTTTTTCTCTCATCTGGTAATCCAGTCGTGCTGCAGTTGTGGGATCTTCTTCCCAAAGCTTTTGAATATCTTGACTTCCTTGTTCTTGTCTGACAGTTGCGTCAGCAGTAGCAATTAACTCATTCAGTTCTGATAATCGAGTTTCATAAGTTTGACGCAAACTCTCTCTTTGGCTATCAAGCTCACGCTTTTCAATACCTAAGTTATGAGTTTTTTGTCTATAATCTGAGTCTCTAGAATAACCTGCTTTCAGCTCATCGAGGCTAACCTCTATCTCTTGACCATTAACTTTTATTTGGTGGAGATTTGGTTCCTCTTGTAATTCTGTTGTAGTTTCTTCTGTCTCAGTATTTTCAGATGCTTGTTCGTTAGTTCCTTCAGACTCAGGTTGACTGTTTTGAACTTCCTGTTTCTCAGGAGCTTCTGATGGTTCTGCTTTTGGTTCTTCTGGTTTCTTTTCTGGTTGACCTTTCGGTTCCAAGATACCAGCGATTTTTTCTGCAGCACCTTGTACATTAGTACTTTCTGCCATAACGTTCCTTTCTTGGTTGACGTATTTGAAGTTTCGTTAGATTAACTTCGTTTATTTAATTGATCTAACTCTTGTTGAGTTAGTTTTCCACTGGTCATAATACTTTGTAAATGACCTTTGATTTTGTCTACAAGATTGTAGGCTACCCAAAGGTAAGTACGTTTTTCTGACTCAGCGAATTTTGTATTAAAGATTTCTTGTTTATATATTTCAAGAAGATCTTCAAATGCTGTCTTTAGCAGGGGATCGTTTAGGAGCACTTCTGCTCGTTTCCCCTGGCGTATTTGTTTGTCCTTTTCCATTGAAGAATTGTTGTTGTCCTTTAATTATTTCTTTCATTAAATCACCTGATTTTTGCATGTCAGTTTGTTCTAACATAGATCTTCGTTTCAATTCAAGTTCATCAATTTTAGTTCCATATTGGAGTTCTAGTTCTTTGATCTTTAATTCAAACTCTAATAGCTCTTGTCTCATTCCAGCTTCAATACGTTTTTCTTCTACCTGAGATTTTAGCTGTGCTCTTTGGTTTTCACCTTGAACCTGAGCTAAAGTCACCTTCTCAAATTCAGTAGGTGGTTTAGGTGGAAGTTGAGGCATTTGAGCTGCTCCAACATCTGGATCCATAAAGAAAGGTTCTATACTATTTAGACCTGCGTTTTCAACAAGTTTCTTTAAAGAATTGTAAATGTTTCTTAAATTAACCATAGGACCATAAACATTCTGTTGAAGGTTTATAGCCTGCATTTGTCTTTCTAAAATAGCATTAAGTAAGATCAATTGCTGTTCTTTTGATCCTGTTCCTAGTCCAACATGGATAGTAACATTAACTCTATCTTTCCATTCATAAGGTCTCATTGGTATATACTTACCTCTGATTCTTACGATTTTTTCTTTTTGTTGATATTTGCATACCAACTCAAACATTTTAAGTGCTAAATCTTTAACACCTGTTTCAGCAAAAATTCTTGCAATCAACTCCATTCTCATTTGAGATTGAGTTAATACTTGGTTCATACCTGTAGCTGTTTTATTATTTAGTGCATCAGCACTTAAACCTTGTGATGTTTTACTTACACCAGTTCTAGATTCTTTTACTGAATCTAAATAACCTAACATACCACTAGCTTGTTCTGTAATTGGTTGTGCCTGTATAGGCATCATAACATTTTGAGGTGGTTGTTTAGTTCTAACAATTCCTCCAGGACGATTAGTTAATAAATCATCCATAGCTACTTGCCCATCTTGTATTGCAACTCTATTGTTATTTGTTAGATACATATTGTCTAACATTTGTCTCATAACAGTAGATTTAATTAATTGAATATCTTCAACTAATTCTGCAATAGATCTACCATGAAATCTGTGAGGCATGATAACAGGTGTCATAGAAATAAATGGAATTGTATCTACTTCCATTACATCTAATAATTTCTTGCCATCACCTGCTACACATACTTTTAATAATTCTGCTCTACCATCACCATCTGCATCCATTCTAATATAACACTCATGAATTAAAACCATGTCAGTAGATTTATCTCCAGAAGATTCACCTTTACCAAAGTCAATATTCTGATGTCTAACATATTTATCTTCCGAATAAGTTTCACCATCTCCAGTTGGTAATGAATAAACTAAATCAGGATCATATCCCATTTCAACTAATTCTGTTTTAGTTTTATTAACTCTATGTGCAACAAAGTTTGCTGTATCAATAGACTTACATCTTCTTTCAATTAAAAATTCTTCAGGTGGAACTGGTTCTATTTTTACTTGTCCATATAATTTTGTTCTATGAATAACAACATCATGTAAAGTAATTTTATCTATTTCTTTTCCTAAATCATCTGTAATAGGTTCTTTGTAATCAGTATGATTAGAAACTTTAACCTGAACATCAGAAACTAAATCATTAAACTCATCATCAGTTAATCTTGTATATTCTTCTCTTTCAACTTTTTGAGAATCATCCCAATAAACTTTTAAAATTCCATTCTTTTGAATTAGTGCATCTTTAAATGCAGTATATAATGCTGTAAATCCATTATTATCTTTTAAGAAAACATGATTTAAATAATCTGATGCTTGTCTTGCCATTTCTTCATCTTCAGGTCCTACACCTTCACATGAAAATACATTATCTCCTGAAGTAAATATCTTCATAAGAGATGGCATTAAACTTTCAACAGTATCCATTACATCATTAGATACTACTTGAGATCTTCCTTCTTGTTCATTACCAAGAGGATTTCCTAAATAATATTCTAATGATTTTTTTCTTCTAGCTACAATTTCTCCACCAATATAACCTGATGAATGATGTATTTCTTTTGCTAGAATTGATAATATTTCTTGTTCTGATTTTGGTTGTTTTTTCATACTACGTATTTCGTATCTACCCTAATTGGTTTATCCCATTCTGATGTATCTATAGGTTCGGATACACATCCATACCTAAACGCATCACTTGCGTGTGAACACCAATCATGGAGAGGTTTATTTTTAAAAACTTGGTTCTTCTCATCCCATTGTTTTCTATATTGTCTTAAAGCATCTAATCCTTGTTTACATTTTGTTCTATCAAACCAACAGTTTGGTAAAACATTTCTTACAGATTCGATACCATGATCTACTTCTAATTTTGGAGCTACTTGAAATTCTAAACCTAATTCCTGTGCAACTTCATGTCTAGATTTACCTGTTCCTAATTCTCTTGCCATTATATCATGGGGAGCAATGTGATCAGAATAGGCATACCCTTTGTCAGAAAGTATATCAACATAATGTGCTAATGATTCTCCTGAGTTTTCATAATAGTCTATTAGGTGTACCTCTTGTCCAACTCTTTGTGCAAACCAAATAGCTGTACTATCTCCGATCCCCAAATCCCACCAGGTTTCCACACCTACATTTTCGTCTACAGGCACGTAGCCAATTCTTCCATCCTTATCGGCTTTAGTTATCAGACGTCCATAATAACTTCCTGACACTGCTGCAGTAAACGAACATTCAAACTCTTGTTCAAACTGCTCAGGCGTCATGATTGCACGTGCCTGCTCCAGTTCCTCCTCTGGAATGACGTTGGTGTCAGATGCTCGATATAGTTTCCCATACCAATCTTTATGACCTCTTTGAGCATAGTCAAACACTTCCCAGAATTGATTATGCCCCATTGGTGTTCCGATAAATAATACCCATCCTAATTTATCAGCCACTGCAGGTCTTACAATTTCAGTCCAAACTCGAGGAGCCATGATAGCATATTCGTCTAAGACGACTGCATCAAATCCCATTCCTCGAATTGAATCTGGATTGTCTGCACCAAATATTTGAATACGTGATCCATTAAAAAGATCTATTCTTAATTCAGTTTCATTCCTACTACCACCAAACTGCATTAGTGGTTTTGTATAAAATTTTAAATATTCCCAAGCAATAGCTTTACCTTGTCTATAAGTTGGAGCTATGAATGCACATAAGCTCCTAGGTTTGTCTGCTGCTGTTCTAATTAATTCGTTTATTGAAAGTACACTTTTTCCAAATCTTCTGTGGCAAACTAGAACACTAAATCTTTTTCTAGTGTTGTGTACTTCTCTTTGATACTCTCGAGGTTTATAAGGAACCTCAATTATCTTAACTTTCTTCTTTTTGCCATTGGACTTTGATTTGGACTGGTTCATCTATCCCTACTCTTGAAGTTGTACTAGCTAACCTTGGATGAACAAAAGGTGCTGCCTTTTCAGCTGCATACATTTTTCGTTCAGGTGAGCTTGCAGGATTGTTTAACACAGATAATAAATAATCTAAAGGAGAATGTTGGTATTTAACTGCCATTTCTTCCATAGATTTCCACAGCTTTTTAGTTTTAGCTCCAAAAGGTCTACCAGCTCCTGGTCTTTTACCACCATGATTTGGTTCTTCTTTTTTAACTTCGTTCTCGTATGTTTTATCTTCTTCTTGCATTAGATAATTTTTCTACCTTTTTTATTATAATTTCTAAATTCAGGAAATGAATAACCTTTATCAGCTCGTCTATAAGCAGATGCAATAGGTTTACCTGCAAACATTAATGCAGTAGATGCAATAGGATGTCTCCATGCCCATTTAGCTGCACCCCAAGCCATTTTAGGTAATGTTTTTCCTAAAAATCTTTGTTCACCACTCATTTTAGAACCTTTAATACCTGCTTTAGCGTAAATATTGCCTTTAGCTGTTTTTCTTTTAGTGTATTTTCTAGGTTTACCAGAAGCATATATTCCAGATTTTCTTTGGTGCAACGTTGTAGCTCCTGTTTTATTGATTTGTGGCTTCCAAACCACCATATCTTTAGCCATATACTTTTTTTCCTTTTTTCTTAGCGTATTTTTTAGCTGCAGCTTTACCTTTTTTAGTATAAGCGAACTTTTTCTTTCCTACTTTTGGCATATTATCCTTTCTTTTTTATAGTTTGATAAACACTAGGAACATATCTTTTAGTTTCAGGATTATAATATCCTTTTGTTAATGATATTTCTGGTTCTTTTTTAGTAACCATTAAAGCTCCTAAACCAAGTGCAGCTCCTAACGCTGCTATACCTGCTTTATTATGTTTAGCAAAACCTAACATTTTTTTAAATTTACTTTTTTTAGATTTTTTTGTTATTTCGCTTCTATATTTTCTATGTGCTGGTACTTTCATTATGCTTTCTTGTCGTCATCGTTTAATATCCATGCACCTAATGCACCAATACTAGCTACTTTACCAGATTGGATAGCAAATTGTGTTTTTGGATATCTTTTAGCAAAGTGTCCTATAGCTTGACCTTTTAATGCGTGTCCATAACCATATGCCTTACCAAAAGGTGCTTTTTTTCCACCTTTAGCACCCATTGCCATGCCAGCTCTCATTGCTTTAACATTGTAAGCTGCACCAATAGCTTGTTTCTTTGCCCACATGCCACCACGCAGACCTTTTCGGCTTTTGACACCTTTTAAGCCAATCTTAGATCCAGCTTTTCTTAGCGTTCTTCTAAACTTAGAAGCACTTGCTAAAGTTTTCACTAAACTCATGCTCATCTTAATAGTCCTTGTCTAGCAGCATCTTGTACTGTTGGCATAGGCATTTGCATTCCTGCTCGTTTGCCCATAGCTGCCATTTGAGGACTCATTTGCTGCTGTTTCAATAAACCCTCTTGTTGTTTTTTTGCCATCTCTGGCATTAATTTAGCTTTTAATATCAGTTGAAGCTCCTGTTGTTCTTCAGGATTCAACATTATTAATTTATCTGCTAATTTTTCTAAACTTTTAGTTTTCATATTATTTCCATGAAGCTTTTAATTCTGATGTTACTTTTATAACATCTTGTATTTCACCAGTTTTTTTATTTTTTAATCTAAACTTAGCTGCCATATATGGTATTGGTGGTCCTTTTGAAGCATTAATTGTAGTTAATCCTGGAAATTTTTTATAAGTAGCTTGAAAATTTTTATAACTTGATGATGGTTTATAGTCTTTAAAATGTTTTCTTAAAGCTTTTTGTTTAGCTTTATTAGGTTTACCATGCATAAAAACCCCCATGACTTCACCTGATTTTTTGTGAGTCCAGTTATAAGCATATCTACCATCTCCTAATTGTGTAACTTCACTGTACTTACTCATCCAAAATACCTTTGTTTCTTGTATTTGCCTATTTTTTCAGTAGCTCTAAATTCAGGATTTTTTAGGTTTTTGGATAAATCGAACGCAGCTTTTTTGTTCGCTGCACGTTCGCTTTTTAGCCATTTTAGATCCATTCGTTTTATAGCTTCCCCTCGTGTTGGCTGTTTTCCGAATAATCTACTTAAAAATTTAGTTGCTATCATTTCCCTTGTCCTACGTATTTTTTAAATTGACGTCTCTTGTGTTTGTTCATTTTGCACTTGCTCGGATTCCTTCCGATCGAAGTTTTGTGATGTACTGGCTCATGAGCTACAAAGTCCTTAAACTTCCTAGCCATTAGTCGTTATCAAGAATATCCCATATCACAGCACCTGTTATAGCACTAGATACTTTTGGATTTTTCTTGATCCACTTACCTGTCGCTTTAGTACCTTTATGAGCCTTATCTTGGGCACCATATAGTCCTTTAGCGATGCCAGGATGACCTTTTTTAGTTGCGTATTTAGCAGCACCTTCAGTCATCTTGCCTATCTTTTTTTTGCCTTTGTATAGGGTTCTAAGCATGCTCACGCCTACTCGCCCTGCAGCTACAAATGGTATCATAATGTCGTCCTTTCTTATAATGTATTCGTACAAAACCCCCCTAAACAAGAGTCATCGAAGATCGATGATCTTGATGGGGTGAAAACAAAACCCTCGTTGTTTAGTTGTTGTCGCCAATCGATTGTTATCGATTGTCGTCTTTAATCTTTTAATCAACAATCTCAATCGCCAATTAATTATCAGCATCTTCAATGCACGCTCGCTTAAGGCTCGCTTGATAATTGAATTGTCTCAATCGATTGATTGATATAGTTGTCACGCCACCCCCAGAGGTGGTGTCGTGTCTCTTATCTTCTTAACTATGATATCGCTGTAGCAAGTAGCAGCGATATAATAGTTGTTGTTTATTAAAATGATTTGGTAGTTATTAACTCTCGGCGAAATCGATTGATTAATGATTACCGAATCACTCTTAAACTATTGATATATCTAGCTATCTTGATTGCTGATGTATAAATAGACACACTAAATAGTGCTAATTCGAGGTCTATCGATCGAATAGCACAGGGAGGTATATATGTTAAACTATAATCAGGAGATACTCTTGGATAGTGATACTCATAGAATAGGTAGTTATTATGCTACTCAATATGAGTTTCCTTTCCCAGAAAATGAGATTCTACAGCAAAGAGACAAAGAAATGCGTAGAATGTTGACGAAACACAATGATCTTTGTCGCTCTGGCGAACAAAGATAATTGTTTATTACTATAATAACTAACCAATAGGAGGTCATATGACTAATAAATATAGTAAAAGTGATGTGTATAATATGCCATTAGAAGAAAAGGTACAAAAAGGTATCTTTATGGCACCAGTCTTAAAAAGAAGATTGGACGCTCAAGATCTTGAAATTGCAGCAATTCGTAAAGAAAATGCTGAATTTAAGATGATGTTAGCAGACGCAATAAAGAAATTGCAGTCTAAATAATCAAAGAAATACAACTAGCGATATCGCCTTACAGGTATCGCTAGTTTTAAAAAAAATCAATTAATATAAGGAGTGATGATATGGAAATAGATATGACTAAATTTATAGATGAGTACCTTCAAAAAGAGGGAATTACTGCTGAAATGCGTAATGAAATAAACTACAAAATAATGGAAGGCACATCGTTGGATCAGCTCAATGAGTCTGAATTTAAAGCAATTAAAACAATGTGTGGAGCTGATATGCTGACTACATCTCAAATGAGAGCATTGGTACTGATGATGTGTAATAATGAATTAGGCATTAAATACAAGGAGGAATAAATGTCAAAAGAAGTAGCAATAGCAAACATAGCTCTAATACTAGGTAGCTATGTTTTATTAAAAATAATAGGAGTAATATAATGTGTGGTTTTTTTGCAATACTAACTGTTGTTATCCTAGTAGGAGTACTAGCTTATATCTCTTATATAGAGGATGTAATCAAGAAGTACAAATTAGGACATAATTTAGACAGCGAAGAAAAGGAAATAATAAGAGAGCTTAAGAGGGCAAATCACCTGTAGTCGTGGCACAGGTGATTAGCCTGTATAATATAAATATATAGGGAGGTGATATGAGTTGTAATATAAAAAATTGTTATTGTAAGAGTCCTATTCTTTATCCTAAAGATTGTTATGATGATAGTGTAGAGGATAAAGATAAAATATTAATAAGTAAAGAGCAATATGCAGGCATAATTGGAGAAATTAGAGCCTGGGAAGATAATATTCATTTAGAATTAAATATAGGTAGATATTTTAAAATAAAGGAGGGAGTATGAGTACGCATAATAATGATGAAGATTTAATGATTTATAATTATTTAAGAAAATATTTAGATAAAATGATTATAGAGCATAATGAAATGGAAGATGATGTACTTCCAAGAATAATAAGAGATATAAAAGAAGAAAGTATAATAGAAATATTAAATCATTTGGAGGGTAAATGAAAATATTTGAAGTTGAATTTGTATATGATGATTATGATAAACGAGAATCTGCTGATGTAGGTTCTCGAAAAAATCCATTTAGAGTGCGTATACCATTTCCAAAAAATGTAGAGTATGAACAAACATATTGGAGTGGTAATCATAGTGTTATTAGAAAAGTATTTCAAAAGAAATATAATCCAACAATAAATGATAGTTCATATGAAAGAAGATATAGTATATGGGCAGTAAGGAGAGTATCATGAAATTACAAAGTGAATATCATAGACAATTATTACTTAAAGCAATAGCTTTACTTCAAGCAGGTAATGTTGAAGGAGCTATTCATTTAATAGAGAGGGTACTATATGAAAAATAAAAAGAAAAATAATACACCAAAAGGATGGACTGCTAAACAATATGCAGAACATTTATTATGGTTAAGCAAATTTACTGACTGTAAGGAGGTAAAGAGTGTACCGAGTAAAAATAAAAGGAAAGTTCAAGGAAAAACCAATAAATCTAGCAAGAGCAGTAAATCTAATGTTCAAGCAGAAGTTTAGTGGATCCATACAACAAGAACATTTAAGTTGGTGGAAACCATATTGGATTAAATCAATAAATCTCGAAATACTATATCCAAAAGAAGGATTTATAACATTGGTTAAAGTATTTAGAGAGGGGAAACCATCAGTAAGAGTAATAACTCGTCCAATCAGCTCCGACAAGCGTGAGCTGCTTGTTCTCAAAAATAACTATGGAGGAAATAATGGAAAATACAATAGAGTTAATAAGAAAACAACATGAAGTATTAGTAAATACAATAAGATGGTTAGACCATATGAAATATTCTAATACAAGAATAAGAGAAGATGTTGATCATATATTAAATCATTCTGAAGATTTAGTAAAAAAATCTGAAATGGAATTAACTAAAATTAGTTGGAAAGGAGAATAATGGAACTTTTTACAACAAGAGAAGTATGTAATTTTTTTAATAAAATTGCACAAGAAAAAAGAAATAAAAAAGAATTAGCTTTATCTGAATTAGAAGCATGTAATTTTATAGTTAAATTACTAAATAGCGAACATAATGTAAATAATGATGTAGCAAATTTAGGAAAATTAATCAGAAAGGAGAAATAATGTCACTAAGAACTAGAAGAAAAAACTTTATGTTTTTAAAGAATGCCAAGCAAATAGCTGGACAATTACTTTTACATAGAATGTGGAATGGATTATCACAAGAAAAAGTAGCTGAAGTGATAGGAGTTACATTTCAACAATATCAAAAAGTAGAAAAGTGTGAAAACAGATGTATGGCAGAGCAATTGCTTGAAATATGTAATGCATTTGATTGGGATCCACGAACTATATTAAAAGCAGATCCTGTTCAAACATTAGATGCTTGGACGCATAGACGTAAAGCAAAGACTAGACCTAACATAATAAATAGACCTGAAAGAATAAGACAAAAGTTAGATAAATTAAGTGATCAAGCGTATAAAAATTATTTTAAAAGTAATAGTAATGATCCCTTAATATTAACCGAAGATATGGAGGTTAAGTAGTGAATGGCTTATTTAACTTTGTAAAATTTGTAACTTATAGTGTAGCAGCTGTAAGTGTCAGAAAAGCCTGGAATTGGCTCACCGAAGATGTCGATCCAATTCCTGGTACTAAAGAATTTGACAGAGAATATGAATCGGTCAAATCTAAATATAAACATATGCGTAAACAAAAGGAGGAATATGAAGCGTATAGAAAAAGTAGGTGAGTATGCAGTTAAAACATTTACATTACCATTAAGAATTGGTGTTGGAATCTATAAGGCAATTAAAAGAGAAATGCCTGAAAAGGTTGAGATGCCATTTGAATTTAAAAGAAAGGAGGATAGCAATGTCGGAAGTAAAACTAACAACTAGAGAAAAAGTTGAAAAGAAAATGGGATTAGCAAAGCATATACATGAAATGTATTATCAAAATGCAATCGCATTTATGCAAGATCCTAGGTACAAACAATTACCTCAGTATCTTCAAACTTCTGGTATTTCTTCTACATTTATTGCTTGGAAAGAAGCATTAGATAAAAGTAGAGATGCTAGAGAATTTGCAGAAAAGTTAAAAGAAGAATCTGCAAATAGAGATAATGTAACCAAAGTAGCATAGGAGGCTAAATGAGTGAGAATAAAATAATGAGACCAATAAGACAAACTGAAATGGATTATTGGAATTTCACTATTGATAATGAGTATGACAATAGAAAAAATTCTCTGAAATCAGAAATGGTTGATGAGATAAATGATATTGCTGATGCTAATTATTCTAAATTTATGAAAGCTCTAAAAATAGATAAGTTAACTAAAGATGTAGATAAACTTTATAAAGATTATCATAAGTTTAAATCTGAAAAAGAACTTATTGAATTAGAGTTAAAACGTAAATTAGATAAATCAGTAAATGCTCTAAACATTCAGTTAGATAAATGGAATAAAGTTAGAAAATTTCATGATGGTCATTTTAAACGTGGAGATTTAGAAGATCCAAGTAAACATGAGCCATTATTTAAGAAATTATGCCATGCTGAAACTGAAAGAGCATATTATGCTAGTCCAAAAGGTAGAGCGTTAAAGCTATTAGAAATATCTGCTAAAAGATGTAAACATAGTTTAAATGCTGGTTTACCTTTAGATACTGCTGTTAGTGTTATACATCAGGAAATGCAATCGCAGAAGATAAATTTAGATCTTCCAAAGAATGTATTTAATCCATTGATGTTAGAAAAGAAATAAATGAAATGGCAAATGCCCGGCACTCACGTGACTGGGCATTGTGCCCAATAAACAAATAAGGAGGAAATATGGGATTTGACTTACATGGTGAAAATCCAACTGTTAAAGAAGGTACTGTAAAACCAAAAGAAATTAATTGGAATACAGCTACTCAAGAAGAAAAAGAAGCATATTGGGAAGCTCAAGATAAATTTAGAGAGGCTAACCCAGGTGATTACTTTCGTGCAAATGTATGGGGATGGAGACCCATTTGGAATTTTGTATGTGAAGTATGTCCAGATATATTAACTCAAGAAGATCTTGAAAGAGGTCATTATAATGACAACCATTTAATTGAAGAAGATAGAGCAAAAGATATTGCTAAAAGACTTCGAGAAAAAATGGATTTAGCTAGAGAAAGACAAAAGAAATATGAAACTGAAGCTCCTAACAAAGAAAAGTTTAATAAAATGTTAGAAGATGCAGCAAGACATTTATTTGAAAAAATATCTCAACCTAAAAATTATTTAATAACTGTTCCTGGAGATATGGAAACACTTGATCCAGAAAATTTTAAAAGATGGGAAATATTAACACATTATCAAAATATAAAGTTTGATGAAATGTCTTATCCAATAAACGCAGAGTATATTGAAGAATTTGCAAACTTTGCCGAACATAGTGGAGGCTTTAGAATAAACTAATGAAAACAGATGATCAATTGAAAGTTATAGATAAAATTACTGATAAAGCAATTAAGCAAGTAGAGAAAGAGAGAGATGGTAAAAAAAGAAACTACTTTATCGAAATGCTAAGATATTGTGAAATAGTAATTACTAATGTTAAAAAATACTTAAACTAAGGAGATATATGCCAAAAAGAAAAATAATATATCATCAAAATGATGAAGATCAAAATTCTGTCTATATGTATTTAAATAAAAAATATGGATTAGAATTATTTATTAATGCTGATGGTTTTGATGATGCTATGAAAATGTTTGATATATGTGATTTCAAAAATAGAGATGAATGGGAAATATATCTACGATGTGGAAGTCAACCAACAGGAGGAAAAAATGCAAGAAAAACTAGATGATGCATATGAATTAATGTTAGCCATTGAAAAGTTTTTAATGGAAAACCTTAATGCTACCATTGATGGACATGGTACTACAACTGACTACAAAGATAATGAAGCAGATTGTGATGTCCGAGTAGATGGTAAAAGATATAATATAACAATCGAAGAACAAAATGAGGAGGACGATGATTAAGATACCTAAAGACGTACATAAGGCATTGGCTGTCTTATTTAAACATAAGTTAATTTCTGAAATAGAAAGACAACAACTTATGGAAAAAAGTATGAGACGTGATTTAAGTGCACGTATTGTACAACTACCAAAACCTAGAGAAGCAACTGCAGCTCTTGAAAGAACATTAATAGATATTACTAATGGAATTAGCAATCAAGCATTTGATGTAAAAGAAATGACATCAAAAGTAGAAGCTAGAGTTGGTAAAACAACTGATAGTGCTGTAAGATATGTACTAGGTTTAATGGTACAAAAAGGCAAATTAGAACAAATCCATTCAGAAGGAAAAGTTCTATTTGGTAAGAAAAACATATAGGAGGAAATATGTATAGACTACATTTATGGAAAGCAATGATGGGAGATAATGGACCAGAAAATGGTACAGAAACCCATGATTATGTAAAGAAACCTACATTTGAAGATATGTATGGTCATATTGGATGTAATCAGATTGAAATATTACATGGATATGATAAAGATATGTCTAAGAGGACTTTTGATATTTACTGCGATGAAGAAAGTAAATTAAAAAGTCCTTTTGTAAAAAATGATAGAGCAACAAAAGCATGGTATGCTTGGCAAGAAAGAACTGGAAGAACTTGTATTGAAGGTGACTTTGTTGCAGGTAATGTTGCAATCATTGAAAAGGTAAAAGATGAAGCTGCGTGATAAAATCAAAAATCCAGAGCCTCGTTCATTGAGCGAGGTTCTGAAAGATAAAGATAAAGAAATCTTTGAACTTAAAAAAGAGATAGATCGTCTTAAAGAAGAATACCAAATTCTTGAGATTATTGAAAGAAATCATCAAGAATTAAATGGTGAGCTTCGTAAAGATCTTGCTAAATTAAGTAAATCTAATAAAGACTTACAAGATAAAGTGCATGAATTTGTAAGACCAACCAAAAGGAGCATAGATGACCTTTAAACCAAGTGTTAAAACAGAAAGAGAAAAAGCACAAAATGTAATAGATGATTCTATTGAAGCAATATCTGTATTAGATAATGCAATAGCTTGTGGTTTTCTCAAAGATGCACATTCTTTAATTGCACAAACGTGGATTAAGGAATATAAATCTGATATAGAAAATGCTGAAATTTTTCTAGATAATAATAAGGATATAAAATGAGTAATGAAAATGCGTTAAGAGCTATGTTAGCTACTAAGCAACTTGAAATCGATAAACTAAAACGTAAAATAAAGGAGATGGAAGATGACTATCAAGACAGACAGCGAGATACTTCGGATAGAAAAAAGAATAAGAGGTCTAAACCGAGTAACATCAGCGATAAATGATTTATCTATCTATGGAATTTTCTATGGAAATTATCCTGAGTTAGTTAAAGTTTTAGAACATGCTAAAGATCATGTTAAAGCTGAATTAAAACAATCTAAAGAAAGATTAGAATCTGTAAGTACAGCAGAAGCTGTAGATGGATCTAAACCTGATCCTGAAATAATTGAAGCATATTTAGATAAACGAATTTAAGAATTCTGATTGAGAGTAGCTAGCTGTAAAACAGGGATCTTCTCATTTAGATAGAGCCTGCTGGGAGACTGGCAGGTTCGCTATCATTAGTCATGGTAGCTCCTAGATGGTTAGGAAAAAAGAAGGGCGAAGAAATAAGGTCATCCAGGAAATCCTATTAAATTTATTCCTGGTACATGAATTAACATGTTATAAACAAAGCCATCTAAATTTTGATGAACACATCAACCTCAGACTGGATCTAGATTAAGTCGAATAAGCACGCAAGTCTCGACAAGGTTGCCTAATTAGCTTAATGGTGTGTTCTTCTAAATTTCAGTAATTTTAATTACCCAAGATTTAGGAATCATAGTACGATCCCCAAAAGTGATAGTTCCATCATCTTCTTTATCATAACTTGCAAACAATTTAATTGCTTTACGATCTTTATGAAAGATCCATCCTTCGTTAACAGGATTAGCAAGTTTCATATTTTTAAATTCTTTTTCAGATGCCCATGCAGAGTCGCTTAAAGCATCTACCCATTCAACACGTACCTTGGTATAAGGTATGTCATTAGTGTCAGGGTCTTTAACTGATTTCTTTTTTTTAGTGTAACGTTTTTTTGTCATGAGCTGCCCAAATGTAAGTATCGAACTCATCCATAGATGGAACGATATGGTTGCCTTCTTCTTCAAATACTAATTGGAGATAAGTTGAATAGATAATAGCAAGTGCCATTGCATCTGCAGCCTTGATAGATAAATGAGGATTTTGTTTTTTAATAAAATCACCTATAGCATCAGGCTTTATTCCATCAAGAAACTTCTCGGAATAAACCTTTTTAGCCTTTGGAAATTTTAATATTTTGCTCATAATTTGCATACCTCTGGCGAGGATACCTACTATAACTATTTGGGTTGCAGTAGAAAATCAACGCTGTTTTGTATCTTAGGTACAAGTTTGTTATATACTTTTAACCATAATTGGCTGTCATCATAGAAGAAATTCTTGTTTTTCCACATATTGTAGTAATGATCGTAGAATATACTACATATTGGTAGTGGATCTATGTCAATTTTTTCCCAAAAATGACGTTCTGACATACCACAATTATGTAATTGATGATGATGTTTAACACATAATGGAATTGTAAATTGATCACCTACTTTCTGCCCAATACCTCTATGTTGAGCATATTGGATATGGTGAGCATTACACCCATTTTGCTGACAGAGTATACAAGGATTAGAAGCTACCCACTTTAGGTACTTTTTGTCTTTTATTTTGAGTTCCTTGTCCTCTGATAGTGTTGTGCACTTTTTTGTAGCCATAATAAATTGAAAGTCT
>Ga0208763_1000054_pt1 | contig 25873 bp, 24 predicted proteins | sample ETNtaG_20_FD_185756 | JGI IMG/M metagenome (GOLD analysis project Ga0208763, IMG submission 185756) | Marine microbial and viral communities from oxygen minimum zone, Eastern Pacific Ocean - ETNP201306PF45B (SPAdes) (version 2) | ecosystem: Environmental > Aquatic > Marine > Oceanic ... | reverse complement strand
AAAGAAAGATTTTTTCAATGTTGTACTCTACAAGGTTTAATATATATTATAGAATAGTTTAAAAAAAAAAAACGATTTTCGCAAAACATTTTTAGTTTTATGTCAATTTAGTAATTTTTAAACTGACATAAAACTAATAAACTGTTAACAATAGTTCTCATTGGAACACAACAGACTTAATTAATAATTTTAAATATCTCAACATTTAATGAAACCTTGTTTCTATTTGTCTTTGCAAAAATAGTTAATTTTTTTTCTTCGGAGAGTTTATTTGAAATTGTCCAAACTTGTGAAAACGATATATAACTAAGAAGTGTACTAATCATTAAAAAACCAAACCCAATATAAATATATAAAACACCTGGATCAGATTTAATTTCTAAACCTGTTGAGCTTAAAAAATCTATTAACTTATAGTTTTTTTCTAAAACCGAGTCATTTATATCAATACTTTTTATTAAAAGACCCTCCATATCATAAATATATATTGTACCTTTGTAAGAATTAATAATGACTGTTTGCCCCATGATATTAGTATTGTTGGTTTCTGTAGGTAGCCAGGTTAACCACACCTTATTTCCAGCATTACTACTGGGTATTAATGGTAATTGAAAAGTTTTGTCATTATTAGAAAACCTTAACCCAACTAGTGTCCAATCGGTTTGATAAAAAGTCAAATCTTTATAAACCAAAGGTTTATTTACAGAAATTGTTTTGTTAATTAATTCTTTTCCATTTTGATCTAAAACTGAAATATTAGAATAAAATTGTTTAACTTTTTCATTAGAGTAATAATTAATCCAAAAATCGTTTACTCGTATTGCCTGTTGAGAGTATTTACTCCAAGAACCTGAACCAACTGTGTTTTGAATGTGAAAAACTTCTGCTTTTGTTATAAGTTCTTGCGCATTAAACCCACAAACTGAAGCAACAACCGAACCAAATAAAATCAATATAATGCTCAAATGAACAAAAACAGGCGCAACCCTTCCAATTAAACCTTTTGAAGCATAAAACTTATTTTTTTGTTGAAAAACAAAATATCCTTGGTTTATTAACTTGTAAATAAAATTTTCTGTATTCTCTTTTTCTAAATTTAATTGTAAATCCATTTTTTTTAATTTTTTATAAAAATGACATCTACGAGAAAAATTTAAAGTTGGGAATTGTTGAAGAAATGTACAACTTATTAAACTTGTTCCAAAAATAATTAAAACTGATATAAACCAAAAAGTTTTATAAATATGATCAAGTTGAAAAAATTGAATAAATTGCCAGTTTATAAAACCAAAGATAGATTTGTTTATCGGGTAGTTTTCTTTATAAAACTCTATTGATTGGTCTTGTTCAATAATTGAACCTATTGTAATAATTATTGAAATTATTAGTAGTAAACTTATGGCAAATCTTAAATCGGCAAAAACCCTTAACAGTTTTTTCATAAGAAAAATAAACCTAAATATTTAATTAAATGTTTAAATTAATTTTGAAGCTAATCTTATTCTTCCAGATAAAGCCCAATTTTGTAGTTTTTCGATTCTATCTTTATCAACTTGCGCCAAAGGTATAATTTGCTTAATTCCAAGACAAACATCGTCAGTTGTAAATTCTCTTTTTTCGTAAAAAGCATAATGCATGCCTTCAATAATACTTTGTAAAATTTCAGCACCTGAAAAATTCTCCGTTTTTTGACTCAATAGATTAAGATCATAAGATTCCCATGTTTCTGGTCTCAAAATAGATAAATGTATTTGAAAAATAGTTTTTCGTTCGTCAAAAGTAGGCAATCCAATAAAAAATATTTCATCAAATCTACCTTTTCGAAGAATCTCCAAAGGAAGTGCAGAAATATCATTAGCCGTAGCGACAATAAAAACTGGCGATTTTTTTTCTGACAACCACGTTAAAAGCGTACTAAAAACACGATTTGTTGTACCACTATCCCCTTTAGATTCTTTAAAAGCCTTATCAATTTCGTCTATCCATAAAATACATGGAGCTAGGGCTTCAGAAATTTGAATCATTTGTCGAACCCTTAATTCCGATTCTCCAACAATACCACCAAATAATCTCCCAACATCTAATCTTAATAGTGGTAAGTTCCAGTCATGGGCAACAGCTTTTGCAGTTAAAGATTTACCAGTTCCTTGAATTCCAACTAACAATAAACCACGGGGTAAAGGTAAACCGTAATTTAAGGCTTTTTCTGAAAAAGAGTTTGATCTTTTTTTAAGCCAACTTTTTAGGTTTTCTAATCCTCCAATATAATCCAGTTTCTGATTAGAAGGCCAAAATTCCAAAATCTCAGTTTGACTAATTAGTTGGCTTTTCTCTTTTAAAACTAAAGCTATGCTACGTTCATCTATTTTTTTATAAATCGCAATTGTTTTTGATAAAACTCTACGAATACGTTCTAGGGATAAACCTTGGCAAGCTTGTGACAATGTTTCCAAAAACCTTTCTTCTACTGGTTGATTTAATGATTTTAATACTTTTTCTAGTTCTTTTTTTATTTCATTAACGTGAGGTAACTTAAATTGAATAATTGTAATAAAATCTCTTAATTCTTCAGGAATCGTTATATTGGGTGCTAATATTATTATTGTTTTAGGTTGTGTTTTTAAAAGGCGTGCTAAGTTCCTCAGTTTTCTTGATATAGCAATATCGTTAAAAAACTTTTGAAAATCCTTTAAAATAAAAACTGTTGCAGTTTCTGGTGCAAAAGTTTCAATAAACTCTAATGCTTGAAGCGGGTTTCTTTTGGCTAATCCTTGATTATTTGATTTTGCATTATAACCATCAACAAAATCCCATGTGAAGATTCCCCTATTCATTAAATTCTGAACAGACCTGCGTATTATGTACTCTAACCTATCTTCTTCTTGGGTTGAAACATAAATTAAAGGGTACCGTGCTTTTAAAAGTAAGATTAATTCGTCAGAAAATTTCATATTAAACTATTTCTATAATTGGATTTCTATATTTAATAATATCTTAATAATTTTGAGCTGTTTGAGAAATACTTTTCTCAAACAGCTCAAAATTATTAAGATATTGTTAAAACTTTTCGTCCTTTACGACGTCTTTTATTTAACACTTTTCGACCAAGTTTTGTACTCATACGAGCTCGAAAACCCGACTTTCTAATTGCTTTTCGATTAGTGCCTTCCAATGTTCGTTTTGTCATTTATTTTTTTATTTTTTTATTAAGCATACTTAAAAAGTTTTTATTTGTTTTTTATCTTCAATTATTAATTACATTAAATCTGTTGCAAGAACTGCAAATGTTAATGAATTTCGTATTTGCTGTAAAGTTGCTCGGAATATTCTATACCCCTCTTGTTTATACTCACTCAACGGGTCTCTTTGAGCATATGCTCTCCAACCAATGGACTCTTTAAGCTCGTTCATTTTTTCTAAATGCTCTGCCCAAGATGAATCAATTGCTTGTAATAAACATATCTTTTCATACTCACGATAAAACCCTGGATCAATCAACTCCGAGCTGGTTTCTTTTAAATCATAAACAAGCCAAAATTGCTCCCTTAAAAAGTTAAATAATACAACTGTAGGCATTTCTTTTATTGTTTCAACATTTAAGTTAAACGAGAACCCTAGTAGTTTTTTTAATTCTGATAATTCTTGTTTAATTAAATCTTCGTTTTTATCTAAGTCAGCTTTGTTAAAGTAATCAACAATTTCAAAAATTACATATTCTCCCAAATCAATTACCCAATTTCGAATAGCAGGTGTTCTTAGGATTAGGGAACGGGTTAAATAAAAAACCTTACGCTGTTCATTAAGTACTTCATCATAATCGTAAACACGTTTACGCATTTCATAATAATAGTTTTCAACTTTTTCCTGAGCACTATCCAAGCTTCTTGTTAGTAAACTTGATTCTAGTGGAGTTTCATCATTATTTAATTGAAAAGTGCTTACTAAACTTTGAATATTATTTCCACCAAAAAGTCTAAAAATTTTATCCTCTAAACTAAGAAAGAAGCGCGAAGCACCCGGATCACCCTGTCTTCCTGCACGACCACGTAATTGATTATCAATTCTACGAGATTCGTGTCTCTCTGTACCAATAACAAATAAGCCACCAAGAGTTTGAATACGCTTACGCTCATTTTCGAATACAGTCTTATAATTTGTTTTTATATAGAAAAATAAAATGCTTATTAATTTATTGAATTGTTTATCGTTTTTAATAATTGTATTATCAAATAAGAGTATTTGATTAAGCTTCTCAACAGTTAAGTTTTTTTCTTTATCTAGTAATCTACTTATTAATTTATTTATTAGAAAAAGATTTTTTTGTCTATTATTTTTTAATTTTTTTGTTAAGATTAAAACTTTTAACAAACACTTTGTTTTAAAACTTGAACTACCGCCTAAAATAATATCGGTTCCACGACCGGCCATATTAGTTGCAATTGTAATCGAACTTTTACATCCTGCTTCGGCAATAATTTCAGATTCAAGTTTCAAGTTTTCTGGTTTAGCATTCAACAGTTTATGTGGGATCTGATAATCTTTTAACAATAATGAGACAATTTCAGATTTTTCTATACTATTTGTTCCAACAAGAACAGGCCGACCAATCTTATACATTGAAACACACTCTTTTGCAACAGCCTTCCATTTTGCAATTTCATTTATATACACACGATCCGGTAAATCTTCTCGTTTAAAAGGGCGTGCTGTTGGTATTACAACAACATCTAAATTATATATTTTTTCTAGTTCAGCCTCTGCTGTTTTTGCTGTACCAGTCATACCAGCAAGTTTAGGGTAAAGTGTGAAAAAATTTTGATAAGTTATTGCAGCTAATTGTTTACTTGATTGCTTTACCAAAATATTTTCTTTGGCTTCTATTGCCTCATGCAACCCGTTATTCCAACGACGTTCAGGCATTACACGTCCAGTGAACTCATCTACAATAATAATTTGGTTATTTCGAACAATGTATTGAACATTTTTCAAGAAAAAATTTTCAGCCCTTAAGGCATTAATAATATAAAATAACCAAGGTTCTTTTGTTTCAAAAATATTAGATACTCCAAGAATTTTTTCTATTTGAGAAATGCCCTGTTCAGTTAGTATTACGTTTGTTGTTTTTTCGTCAGTTTCAAAATCTCGATCTTTCTTTAAATACTTCGAAATCTCTGACGATTGAATATAAATATTTGAATTTGTTGGGACCTCACCTGATATTATTAACGGTGTTCTTGCTTCATCAATTAAAATAGAATCAACTTCATCAATAATACAATAATGAAAAGGTCGTTGAACAAGTTGGTTCAATGATAATGTCATATTATCACGTAAATAGTCAAATCCAAGTTCACTATTTGTAATATACGTAATGTCTTTTTTGTAACTTTCTTTCCTTTCTATTGGACTCATCTTAGATTGGATTAAACCTACGTCTAAACCAAGGTGTTGATAAACCTGTCCCATCCACTCGGAGTCTCGTTTTGCCAAATAGTCATTAACTGTTACAAGGTGGACTCCTTTTTGTGTCAAAGCATTTAGACTTGCGGGTAAAGTTGCAACAAGGGTTTTACCTTCACCCGTTTTCATTTCAGCTATTTTCCCATCATTAAGGACTAGCCCGCCCAATAATTGTTGATCAAAATGTCTTAGACCAATTGTTCGCAAGGCCGCTTCACGTGTTAGAGCAAAAGATTCAATTACTATGTCGTCTGACAATTCTTGTTTTAATAAGTATTTCTTTTGTAATTTAGATACTTGTTCTTTTATTTCATTATCTGTAAAGTTTTTAACAGTATTTTCGAAAAGGTTAATATGATTAAGTAATGGTTGATATTTTTTTATTGTATATTTTTCATTTGGTATTAAATTAAACATATGGTTATATAAGTAATAAAAATTAAATTATGAATTTAAAAATTAAGATTCAATCGCAGCTTTGAAATTTTAGATTTTTATAAAAAAATACATTAAATTAAAAAAAAACTTCTTCTTTATCTCATATATTTAAAAATAAAAACTAAAGCTTAAGTCTTGTTTTTTTTTGCATTATAAGCTATAAATTATTTTAAAGTATACATCTTACAAAATAGTTGTTGACATATTAAGAAAAATATCTTAAGATATTTTTATAAAAAAAATATTTACTTATTACTAAAAAAAAATTGAAATGAATATTGATATCAAACAGGTACTAGTAACGATTAAAAAAGCTCTGTTTGCTGTAGGTAGTTTTTTATTTGCATTTTTATACGATACTTTAATATTTGCATTTTATTATCTAAAAATGTATTGTCAATTTATAATAGGATTTGTTTTAACAAAATCAAGTCAAATTTTTTATTTCTTGACTAGAAAACTAAAGACTAATGAGCTAATTGGTGTTGGAGTATTTCTATTAATTTTTGCGCTATTCGACCGTAATACAAATAGGCGGATTAAATATCCTAGAACAAAGTCCCCTAATATTTTATGGCGTTTCTTTGCGCTTATTATCTACATACCACTCTGGATGGAATTTGTATATCCGTGGGCTTTACTTTGTCTAGCAAAAATCGAAATATTCAAAGATTTCTTTTATAGTCGGGAGCTCGATCAATTTGTAGATGATTTTTATATTTTTCGACGTGTGGTTGAAATATTTTTCCGAGATCGGTTAGGTTTTTTAACAATATATCAATTAGTGCTTTATTTTGGTGTAAGAGTATTTGTTACAGTTATTCCGAAAAAATTTATTCGCTTACCAATGTTTATTAAATATCACCTGATAAATTGTAGTCTATTATGTTTAGTAGCTGATATAGCTTTCCAGTTTTTTAACTTTGTTACTGCTTTTGTAGTAGATAATGGAATTATAGATTTACGTGGAATGAGTTTATCGTGGACTTTTTTATACTTTATGACAATTGGTAGAAGTACATGGGATGCTTTAAGGGGAAGATCTTATACAGGAACGTTTTTGGATATAGCTATTAAAACACATTTAGGTTTTTATTGTTTATATGATGATGAAAGATGGGCTGATTATGGTGTTGATGAATTAGAAAATCGAGATGACTTCGATGACTTTTAAAAGTTAAAAATCTTATAAACTAAAAATTTCTTGGTGATTATAATCACCAAGAAATTTTTAGTTTATAAGATTTTTAACTGGTGAGCTTGGTTGTGCATACTTTTCAGGTTGCATTGAACCAGCTATATAAGACATCCTACCAGCCTGAACAGCCATTTTCATAGCTTCTGCCATTATTCCAGGTTGCTGAGCTTTAGCTACAGCAGTATTTAATAAAACGGCAGAAGCGCCAACCTCCATTGCTCTTGCTGCATCACTGGGCTTACCTATTCCAGCATCAACAACAACTGGTATTTTTGAGTTTTCAATAATAATTTTAATACTTTCGAGGTTTTGTATACCCTGTCCTGACCCAATCGGTGAACCTAGTGGCATAAGTGTTGCACAACCAACATCTTCTAAATGTTGACCCAATATAGGGTCGGCATTCATATAAGGTAAAACAGTAAAACCTTTTTTAACAAGAAATTCGGCTGCTTTCAAAGTTCCAATTGGATCAGGTAATAAATATTTAGGATCTGATATTACTTCAAGTTTTACAAAGTTGTTTTCACTCTGCCCCAACCGTGCTGCAAGTTCACGGCCTAAAAAAGCTGCTCGGATGGCTTGTTCAGCCGTTTGCGAGCCTGCCGTATTTGGAAGAAGCCACGTTTTTTTCCAATTAATTTTATTTAAAATTTCAAAGTTTTTACTAAAATCTCTTGTATTAATTCTTCGAATAGCAACTGTTATTATTTCGGCTTGACTTTTTTCAATACTTTCTAAATTTGCTTCCAAACTTTTATACTTTCCTGTTCCTAACATTAGTCTTGAACTAAATGTTTTATTTCCTATTTTTAGTAAATTATCCGTTAAATTCATAATTAAATTAACTTTTTATTTTATATAAAATTTAATAATAATAATAAGTGTACAAAAACAATTAAAATAAGAAACTTAACTCTGTCAACCCGTTAAAAAACTCCCCAGGTCGGATTTGAACCAACGACCAATCGGTTAACAGCCGATCGCTCTACCACTGAGCTACTGAGGATTATATCTCGCAAGAAATAAATTGGTTACGGACGGAGAGACTCGAACTCTCACAAGATAACCTCACTAGAACCTAAATCTAGCGCGTCTACCAATTCCGCCACGTCCGTCTTCCCTATCAGTTATAAATTAATATATCAAAAGTCTTCATTTAAGTCTATACTTAAATGAAAACTTTTAGTTTTTTAAATTAGCTTTTTGTAAGACAGTTATTCTTCTTCTTCTTCTTCTTCTAATTGGCTTGGTATAACAAAACTAGTTTCTTTATCCGTTAATGTCGATTTTGCAAGCGACAAAGCTTTTTTAGCTTCAAACTTAGCCTTTTTATACCACTGTGACTTTCTAGAGTTTTTTTTAGATTTCGAAGTCCGTTTTTTTGGAACAGCCATATTATTTTTTTAAACAAGTAAAATTTTTAGTAAAGATTTGAAAAACATTATATCACCGATCATACCACAATAAAAAACATTAGTACAAAATAAAATTTTTTAAACCAAAAGAATCTTGGTTTAAAAAATTTTATTCTCAACAATTTATTCTAACGAGACGCCATACGGTTTAATTGTTGTAACGCTACACGACCAATGTTATATAAAGCCCAAGAAGCGGCTGCTAATACAGGTACCAAAACAATAAGAAGGCGTGTATCCATACTCTACTTTAACTCCTTTTCTATTCTAAATTTAGTTATTGACAAAATTTTATTTTCAAGCAAATTTTATAAAATATAAAAATTTGGATTAAAATATTGTAATTTTTATTATTATACTATATTTCTTTCTAAAGCATTGTAGTGTAATCAGAATATTTATTAGGTCTATAAATTAAAAATGAACGATCTTCCATTTACACTTGATCAACTTAGAATTTTACGCGCAATTGCTATCGAAGGAAGTTTCAAACAAGCAGCAAAAACTTTGTACTTATCACAACCAGCGTTAAGTTTACAAATACAAAATTTAGAGAAACACCTAAATACCCCCTTATTTGAAAGGCATAAAAAGCGAATAAAGTTAACAGACTCTGGTCAATTATTACTTAGATATGGTAATCGCATTCTTGCACTTTGTGAAGAAACGTATAGAGCTATTTCAGACCTCCAAAATTTACAAGGAGGAACATTAATTGTAGGAGCAAGTCAGACAACAGGAACTTACTTAATGCCAAGACTAATAGGACTGTTTAGACAACGTTATCCTCAGATAAATGTTCAATTACAAGTCCATTCAACGCGTCGAATTGCATGGGCTGTTGCGAATGGTCAAATAGATAGTGCTATTATTGGTGGAGAAGTGCCTTATGAACTTCAAGGAATTTTAAAGACGAGGCCTTATGCTGAAGATGAATTAGCTCTTATTTTACCAAAATCCCACCCACTTTCAAAATTTGAAAAGATTAGAAAAGAAGACCTTTATTCATTAAAATTTATAACCTTAAACAGCAATTCTACTATTCGGCGCGTAATAGACACAGTTTTACATCAAAATGGTATAGATAGTAGTCGTTTCAAAGTTGAGATGGAATTAAATTCAATTGAATCAATTAAAAACGCTGTGCAATCAGGTTTAGGTTCGGCTTTTGTTTCGGTTTCAGCAATTACAAAGGAATTAGAATTGGGATTAATTTATTGGGCAAAAATTGAGAATATAACAATAAAAAGAGTTTTATATATCGTTGAAAACCCTAATCGTTATAAATCAAAGGCTTCAAAAAGCTTCTTTGATTTTTAAAAATTTGATAATTATAGATTAATTAGTTAACTTTCCCTGGGTTTTTTGATAATTTATTAAAAAACCCAGGGAAAGTTAACTAATTAATCCCAATCTTTTTCTGTTTGATCTAAAACGTAGTTTGCAACATCTTCAATATCGCTGTCGCCTAAACGTCCACCAAAAGCAGGCATAGCATTTTTACCGTTTGTTACTTGGTAAGTAATTGCATCAACACTTTTCATACCGTAAGCTTCTAATGCTTCTTTTTTAAGAGTTTTTTCTGGCATAATAACATTGTTACCACCAGCGTGACAAGCTGAACAGTTTGCTGTAAAAATTTTCTCACCGTTCTCAATGTCTGCAGCAAAACTTGGTTGTTGATAAGCAAAAAGAGTACAAGCTAATAATCCAAAAAAGCCAAGAAAGAATTTTCTCATTATCAATCCTCAATTAATAAACAAAAATATATATAAAAATGATTGTAAAAATATTATATTAAATTTTAATAGTAGATTTTTCCACCACCCCATTTTTCAGAAACAATTTTTGGTTGAACTAAAATATGACCAGCAATTGCAAACAAATCTTCTTCTGATAAGTTACGCATTTTAGGGAAAATATCTGCACTTTGAATACTTGGGTGAATTTCAGCAATTGATTCTAAACCGTCATAAGTTGTCGGGTTTTTCATGTAGTCAACAAGAGAATCGATATTATCACGTGCTGGTGTCGCAAGACCTAAAGCTTCAGGGTCTAAACCTACGTTTGGGTTTGTCTTTGTAATACCACCCGTGTGACAAGTAGAACAAGATGCGTTAAATAAACGTTTACCTTTCTTAACTTGTTCTGGCGATAGAACAATAGTTTTTCCAGATTTATCTAACACTACTGTTCTAGTGGCTTCGTCTAATTCAATTGCAAAACTAGCAAAATTAGATAAAGTTGAGATACAGAAGATTGATAAAATAAAAGAACCTAAATATTTTTTTTTCATAAAATTTTAAATTTTATTTCTTTATATTAGTGAAACCAAGAGCATTTTAGTGTTTCAAAAAAATTATTGTATTGGACAAAATAATATTTTGTCATTATTCGCTAATTTACCTAAAGGGTTTACACTTGAGATGTCTTGGATTAAATATTTTATATAACTTTAAAAAATAAGAAGCATTAAAAGCATTTAATTTTCGCTATCTAATGCTCGAACCAATAAACCCCTTAAGCGAATATTTTCCCAACCAATACTTAGAACAACACCTACTAACAATACTTGACTAAAAAATAAAATTGGATCAAGACGCCAGCCATGAATAAGAATTATGCAACTATAAAGTAGCCCAAGACTTGTTAAAAAAACATCTTCTTCTTTAGAAACTTCTGGACGAACAATTCGTAAAGAATAAAAAAGTAATATTCCAACAATTAAAATAATACTTAACAAAAAGTTAGGGTTATATGAAATATTTATCATCTCAAGTTTTTATTTAATATTTAAGTTTAATAAAGACTATACTATGATCGTATAAGTCTATCTTTCGAACTTACAAGAACTAGGGCAATAGTGATAGGAACAACCACAATTAGTCCGCCAGCAACCAGACTTAATAAAAAGTTTGATAAAGATGGTGTCATTATATTTTTCCCGTGTTTATATAAAAAATTAATTAGTATTTGTTGTTAAAAAAATGAGGATAAAACCCTTTTTTATAACTGAATCTTACTAACTAGAAAAAATTTTGTTGTATTTAGTAAACATTATAATTCATTATTACAATTATTGTCTATCATACAAGATTCAACTATTCCAGCTGGAGGATTTAAAAAGTTAAAACTTTTTATAAACTATAAGGTAAATAATTGTCGTTTTTTAACTTTACGAATGTAATAGGACGTTTTCTCTAAAAGATATGGGTCATCATAATTTTTTTCTACAAAATTCATCGTAGAAATTATATCTTTTGTTTTACGAAGTTTTTTATTTACGTTATCTAAAAGGTTTTGAACTTGTTCTAAGTAAAGTTCTCTTCTCTCATTAGATACATTTGTAAAAGTATCAACAAATTCTTTTTCATCTTTATAAAAAATAAGATTTTTTTTGTCTCTTTTTGCAAAAAATTCATATTCTTCTTTATTAAGTGTTATAAATATTTTTTTTACTTTAAAATATTTTTCATAGCGTTTTAAATATTTTTCATAAACCGCAGGCTCTGGTTTGAAGACCTTTCTCTCAACAGGCTTTGTTTTATAAACAGGAATACCTTCAAACCCTTGTTTTGACAACATTTTTTGGGGGAAATTTACTAACCCTTTGAACTTTCTTTTTCCTTTTCCTTGTATTCTTTTGTACTTAAAAAATCTAGGGACCAATATGAAAATATTATCAGCTTTTTTTCCTTTTCTAGGAATTTTATTTTCTTTTTCCATTTCATAAAAACTTTTTATAGTTGAAGGTCTTACACGAAGGCCCACTTCTGTAAAAGCTCGGTGACGCTGTTTTTTTTGTCTACCCCAAAACAAAGTACCCCAATAATCTGTATACCTTACTCTGTTTTCAAGCATTGCTTTTTTCATGTAAAACTCAGCATCGATACGACTTAAAAAACCAAAAACAAGACCGTAATTAGAATTAGTTAGTTGACTTGATTTTGACGGTAATCTTCGATCCAGTGAGTTTTTATTTGTTACTAAATTGTACCGCTCTTCGACTCTTATAGTTTTCCATCTTTTTCTTCTTGAGATTTTCTGAAATCTAAGCGATTTTTCATTCCAAACGAATGGGTAATAATATTTTGCATATAGATTCCTATGTTTCTCTTTCTTATAAAACCTATCTTTTAACTCTTTGTTAGCTACTCGAGTACCTCTTCTAATTCTACGTAAAGTTGAGGTTGGATATGAAACTAAAAGTTGCTTTCTACCAGTAACAGCTACATATAAAGGTGTATCTGATGGTCCGGTTAAAATTTTTGATAACTCCTTTTCTGCATAATCAGAAATTTTTATCTTTAATTTTTGCAAACTAGGATCATACTTTTTCTTTTTGTATGTTTTTATATAAAAGGAGTTTTCTTTTGGTTCTATATCAATGTTAGAAAAACTTTCCCCTTCTAATCCTGAAATAATTTTATCTTTACTATTATAAATTGTATTTTCTGATTCCTCTCCTAATTCTAAATTTAATTTGTTATAATCAGCAAAAGTTGAGTTATCAAGACTATCTACATTACCCAAAGTTTTTTCAAAACCTTCAATGCTTTCTTTTATTCCTATTTTAATAGGAAATTGTTTCTCTTTTTTAACTACTGAAACAAGGTTTTTAAAATACCCCCGCTCTATTTTATAAGTAGGCTGTATGTCTTTCCCTGAAGTAAACTTCAAAATAGTCATATTATTTCTCCATTTGAAAATCCGAATAGTACTTATGACTATATATATAACGCGTTTATCTTTTCCTGTCAAGTTTTAAAAATTAAATGTTTAAATTAAGTCAATATAATATAACTGTTAAAAATTATGAACTACTAATCCAAACCAATTTATAAAGATTGCAGTTAAATCATTCTTTTTTGTTACTTAATTCTACAACTAAGGTTTGATTTAGAAAAATATTAAACTAACAATAGAATCAAAAGTTTTATGAATAAAACAAAAACAATCTTACCTTATAACTCATTTGCAGAGCAAATAGTACTTGGTAGTATTTTAACAAACCCAGATTCGATAAACTTTGTAAGTCAGGTTTTACCAATTGAAGCTTTTTATTTACCTAATCATCAATATATTTATAAAGCTGCTTTAATTTTAAATATGAACCAACAAATTGTTGATCTTATTACTGTAAGTACTTGGTTACAAGATAACGGTTTAATTGAACAGATTGGTGGTTTATCAACATTAAATAATCTTATAGAAAAAATTGTAAGTTTCATTAATCTACCCGAATATACATCATTGATTCAAGACAAATATATTAGACGTTTACTTATCAATTTAGGTGATGAAATTATTGGTCTTGGGTATCAAACTAATTTTCCATTAGAGAAAATCTTCAATAAAATAGAAAAAAAGTTATTTAAACTAAACCAAAAAAAAATCTCAAAAAATTTAAATACAACAGCTGAGATTTTGACTGAAATATTAATAGAACTAAAAAAAAAGTCAAAAATATCCTCTTTTTCAGGATATTCTTCTAGGTTTTATGACCTAAATGCTATGACACAGGGTTTTCAAAAATCTGATTTAATAATAATAGCTGGAAGACCCGCTATGGGAAAAACAGCTTTTTCTTTAATTATTGCCCATGATATAACAACAAAATATAATGTACCAGTTATTTTCTTTAGTTTAGAAATGACAAAACAGCAGTTAGTTTATAGATTATTAGCTGTTGAAACAGAAATTGCCACAACACGGTTAAAATTAGGAAAATTAGATGATAAAGAATGGTTAAAAATTAATAAATCAGTTAATGTTCTATCTTCTCTTCCTCTTCATATTGATGATACACCAAATATTTCGTTAACAGAAATTCATTTTAAAGTACAGAAAATAAAATTACAGTATGGTTGTATTGGTGCTATTATAATTGATTATTTGCAATTGCTAGAAAGTATTAAAAAAACAGAAAACAGAGTTCAAGAAATCTCTCAAATTACAAGAAGTCTAAAAGGTATTGCTAGGGAGTTTAATATTCCAGTAATTGTTCTTTCGCAATTAAGTAGGAATGTTGAAAGTAGAAATAATAAACGCCCGGTTTTATCAGATTTACGTGAAAGTGGTTGTGTTAATATAACAAAATTGAATTGGTTTAAGTTGAGGAATAAAAACTATATTTCAAAAATCCCAATTTATAGTCCTTCTCAACACTATTTAAAAAAGACTCCATTTTTCACACTAAAATTTACAGGCAAAAAACCGGTTTATATAATAGAAATAAATTTAAAGCTGTCTATTAATACTACATCAAACCATAAACTATTCTCCAATTATATATGGAAAAGAATAGATCAGTTAAACCAAGTTGGAAAACTGAAATTTAATTTATCGTCTCGTTTTAAAAATAAGAGGTTCAAATCGTTTATAAACTGTAATCTTAAGAAGATTAAATATATTGGATATAATAACGTTTATGATTTTAAGGTTAATAAATTTAAAAACTTTTTATCAAACGGTTTTATTTTGCATAATTCAATTGAACAGGACGCAGATATAGTTTTAATGTTATATAGGAATGATTATTATTATGAACAAACTGATGACAAAAATACAGCCGAAGTTATTATTGCAAAACACCGAAATGGCCCTGTAGGTTCTATAAAGTTGGGGTTTGACGGTTGTTTGACTAAGTTTTTTAATTATCCTTAATTTTTTTAATAAAAGTTTGATATCATAATATAATATAATAATAAACAATAATGTTTATTATTAATTTAAAATAAAAAACTATTTAAAATAAAAAATTATGGCAGCATCTTATTTACCAGCAGTTCTTGTTCCGCTTGTTGGGATTATCTTCCCAGGTTTAAGTATGGCACTTTTATTTCTTTACATAGAAAAAGACGAAATTAATTAATATTAAATAAATCTTAAATGTTTTAATAGAACCTGATTGGGTCACCTGGGACTCGAACCCAGAACTATTCGGTTAAAAGCCGAGTACTCTACCATTGAGTTAGCAACCCTTAAGGATTTGTAAAAGTATTATACTATAAGTTAGTAAAAATTATCTAAACCGTATATTTTAACGGGTAATATAATTAGTCTTTATTTTTAATAAAATAGTTATAGTTATTTTAACTGTATTATAATATATCAAAAAAGTAAAAAAGCTCGTTTTCCTGAGTTTTTTAATTTAATTTTGATAAGGAGATTTTTATGGTTAATTGGCAAGTTATTGGTCAATTATTATCTGCAACTTTAATTGTTTTATCAGGTCCAGCTGTTGTTTTCTTGTTAGCATTAAAAAAGGGTAATTTATAAGTTTTTAGTTTGTAATTTTAAATTAACTGCGCCGATAGCTATTGGTTTTTGGTGCAGTTAATTTAAAATTTTAGTTTAGAGTATACCACTATGGTTTTTAAGTACAAAATATTATTAATAATGGGTTCTAGCTTAGTGGTAAAAAGACAAATATCAAGCCTATTTTACAACGTTTTGGTTCCACTTAAAATTTATTTTGAGACAACTTGTTCATTTATAATATTTAACTAACAGTTGTATTATAAAACGAAAACCTTGTCTATTCTTTTTAACGGAAACCAAACCATTTTACTTCCCCCTTCCCTAAAAACCACTTTTTGAGAGAGGAACTATAATCCACCTTGCGAGTAATTATGCTTAGCGACTTAACTTTTCAATATTCTACATATTGTTTCAAAAATTTTTTATCTCTTTGCAATTAAATAGTAATTAAGGATTCTTTACTATTAAAATTATGAAAAGGTAATTTATAAATTTTTATAAAAACGTTACTTAACATTTAAGTAGGTTTTCCAGTTCTTCAAAAGACAATTCTTGACTCTTGGAAGTATAACTGTTATCAGAAGTTAAAAAAAGCATACAATGACACTCTTTTCTCTCCCTCATAGGTAAACAAGGACAATTCCAGAATGATGCTGCTACTTCTTCTTCCTTATCATCATAATATCGGCAAGGACATAAAGGAGCACCAAGTTCTTTCTTATTTTTTGCTAAACCTTCTAGTACATAAGCAGTAACTGCACGATCAGAACAAAAGAATGTGTTTGTACGTTTTGCATAGGACTCAGCAAATTGACGAGTTGCTTCAAGTATTTCTTTTGACATTTTTAATTAACAATTTTTATGAATTATAAAAACCTTTCTATTGAACTAAGAGATTATTTAAAACTAAAAAATTAGTTAAAATAAGACTCCTAGTTTTTTTTAAATAAGTTTAATTGCTTTTAAGCCTAAAAACAAACCCGAAGCTAATCCAAAAGATATACCTAAAAGTAAAATATAATCGATAAAAACAACCATTTTTTATTTTTGTTTAAACATATATGTGTTTTTACTTAAAAAAAGTAGTATATTATATATATTAAATAAACTTAAATTTGTAATCTATCAATATTATAAACTAATCATATAAAAATAGAAAAATTTCTTTACTAATGATTTTGAAAAAATATTTAAATATTTTTCAAAGTTTTATTTAGAAAACTAGTATATCAACGAGGTTAAAATCTTATGGCTAATTTTATTAAACCCTATAATAACGATGCGTCTGTTGGTCATTTATCGACACCAATTACAAATTCAGCAGCTACTAAAGCTTTTTTAGGGAATCTACCTGCTTATAGACCAGGCTTATCTCCCTTATTAAGAGGATTAGAAATTGGTATGGCACATGGCTACTTTTTAGTTGGTCCTTTTGAAAAGTTAGGTCCTCTAAGAAACTCACCAGTAGCTTTATTAGTTGGCTTTATGTCGACTATTGGTTTAATTATTATCTTAAGTGTTTGCTTAACAATTTATGGTAATGTGACTTTCCAAAAAGCTTCTACGTTTTATGAAAGATTTTCAAACAAGGATTTGCAAACACAGGAAGGTTGGAAACAATTTAGTTCTGGCTTTTTAGTAGGAGCTTTTGGTGGTGCTGGTATTGCCTATTTAATTTTATCAAACTTATCTAGCTAAAAACTTTTAAAATTTAATTATCTAATTGTTAATTAGATAATTAAATTTTATGTTAGAAATTTAGCTCTGCAGCTTGTACTTTTTCAAATTGTTTTTTCTTCAATACTAAGAAGATTTGACATATAAGAGTGACTAAACATAATGCCATATATCCAATAATTCTACTAGAACTTTGTAATACGATCTCTGTTTCAGTTTGTCCAAATCCACCAACATTTGGGTCTTTTGTTAATGGTTGGTCAATTTGTACTAAAGACTTTTCAGAAACGATTACACTTAAACCAGACGGAATTACCTGTTTAACCTCTTTTCCTTCTGTACCTTCAATTATTATTGTTGACTCACCTTTTTCAGAAACAGTAATCTGTTTAATTTTACCACTTACTGGTGCCGAATAAATGTTGTTATTACTTTTATCCCCACTTGGATAAACTTGGCCGCGTCCACGGTTTCCACCTACATAAATTGGGTACTTAATAAAGTGTACGTCTTTGTTTTTTGAAGGATCTGGAGCAAGGACAGGGAAAATAATTTCTTGGTGATCATTACCACTAATTGGTCCAACAACTAATATATTTTCCTTATTTGTACTATATGGTGTGATATAAACACCTTTGCTTTTTTCTTTAACTTCTTGTGGTATTCTGTCCTTAGGTGCTAGTTTAAAACCTTCAGGTAAAATAACAACCGCTCCAACATTTAGACCACCTTTTTTCCCATTACCTAAAAGCTGTTGTGCTTTTGTATCATAAGGAATTTTTACAACAGCTTCAAAAACAGTATCTGGTAAGACTGCTTGAGGAGTTTCAAGCTCAACTGGTTTTTGAGCTAAGTGGCAATTTGCACATGAAATACGACCGTTTGCTTCTCTTGGGTTTGCATAAGCTTGTTGTGCAAAAATAGGATATGCACTTGACTCCTCTATAGGAATAATATTACTAAAACCTAAGAAAAGAGTTAAAAAACAAGCTTTTAAAAGTTGCTTTCCTTGAATTTTTAATTCAAAAATTTTCATTTCTATAAATATATTAAAAAAATAGATTGATATATTTTCTTTATAAATAGGATAGGTAAAACTTAATTCAACAGCTTGAGTTAAATTAAGGTATATATTTAGTTATTATATTTAAACATTGATTTTTAAAGAACTATATTCCTATTGGTTTTAAAAATATTGCTGCAAAAGCACCTACAAAATAAAGTAGAATAAGGATACCAGCCAACAATAATTGAGTTAAAGGATCTGCAGATGGTGTAAAAATAGCACTAATTATTGTTGCACCAATTATAATATACCTCCAAAGGCCAAGCATTTTTTGACCAGAAAAAATATTAAATAAACTCATTAAAACTTGAATAATAGGTACTTGAAACAAAATGCCTGTACTAAAAAACAATACGCCAATAAAACCAATATATTGATTAAAGGAAAGAAAGGGTTCTATACTATCTTTTCCATAGCTAATGAAAAACCCTAAAGTTGTAGGTATTAATACAAAATAAGAAAATACTAATCCCATAAAAAATAATGTTATTGAACTAATTATTAAATATAAGACAATATTTTTCTCCCTTTCATTTAAACCCGGTAGTAAGAAAAAAATCAATTGATTAAAAAATAACGGACTACTTATTAATAAACCAAAATATAAAGAAATCTCTAATGTTGAAATAAAATACTCGCCTGGAGATAGCTGAAAAAACTTTATACTAGATACAGGTTTTTCTAATATTTCAACAATAAAACTTACGTTTAGAAATGCTACTAATATTACTAAACAAACGATAAAAAACGACTGAAAAAATCTTTGTCTAATTTCTTCGAAGTGTTCTTCGAAAAATAACTCGATAGTATTACTATTTTCTTTTTTTTCAAAAACAGTTTTTTTTATATTAAAAAAGTTAGAGAAATTTTTTTCAATGTTTGTCATAAGTTTGGGGTTTCGGTTTTTTATAGCTAAATAATTTTCTAATTTTATAGAAAACGTGTAAACTGTTTTCTATAAAATTAATAAGTCTTTTAACTAAAAGGAACTCTTTTCTTATTAACGATTTGTGTTGCAATAAGTCGTGATGATGCCGCTTTCACTTTTTGTGACATTAAAACCTTATTCATTGTATCATCTTCATTAGCTTTTGAAAGGTTATTTAATGCTTCCCTTAATTGTTCATCTGCTAATTCTTCGCTCATTTTAGGAGCTGACTCATAAGCACTAAGTAAGATTTGTACATAGTCGTTATTAACAACGGCAATTCCACTAAACGAAATCATAGGCATCCATTCGTTTTCGTTTATCTCAATTAACAACATACCAATATCAACAGTAGTAACCATTGCTGCGTGGCCGGGTAAAATCCCTACTTGGCCAGTAGTACTTGTTATTACAACCTTTTCGGCTTGACCTGTCCAAGACTCTTGGTCTGGAGCACTAACTGTAACATTTAAAGCCATTTATTTATATTGAAATTAGTTATAGGTTTTTAGATTTTGTGATTGCTTCTTGAATATCACCAACAAGGTAAAATGATTGTTCTGGTAATTCGTCTAATTCACCACGTAAAATCATTTGGAAACCTTTAATAGTTTCTTCTAATGGCACATATTTACCAGGTGCACCAGTAAAAATTTCTGCCACAAAGAATGGTTGTGATAAGAAACGTTCAACCTTTCTTGCTCGAGCAACAACAAGTCTATCTTCCTCAGATAATTCATCAATTCCTAAAATTGCAATAATATCTTGTAGCTCTTTATAACGTTGTAATGTTTTCTGAACAGCTTGTGCCGTAGCGTAGTGTAAATCTCCAACAATACTTTTTTGTAACATTGTTGATGTAGACTCAAGTGGATCTACTGCTGGATAAATACCTTTCGCAGCTAAATTACGAGATAATACCGTTGTAGCATCTAAGTGAGCAAAAGTTGTTGCAGGTGCTGGGTCAGTTAAATCATCTGCTGGTACATAAACGGCTTGAATAGAAGTAATAGAACCTTGTGTAGTAGAAGTAATTCTTTCCTGTAATGCACCCATTTCAGTAGCTAAAGTTGGTTGATAACCTACAGCAGAAGGCATACGGCCTAATAAAGCAGAAACTTCAGAACCTGCTTGTACAAAACGGAAAATGTTATCAATAAATAATAAAACGTCTTGTTTATTAACATCACGGAAATATTCTGCCATTGTTAATGCAGTTAAACCAACACGCATTCTAGCCCCAGGCGGTTCATTCATTTGACCATAAACAAGTGCTACTTTAGATTCTGGTAAATTTGATTGATTAATTACACCAGACTCTTTCATTTCTTCGTATAAATCATTACCTTCACGCGTTCTTTCGCCCACACCACCAAAAACAGATACACCACCGTGTGCTTTAGCAATATTATTGATTAATTCCATAATTAATACAGTTTTTCCAACACCTGCACCACCAAATAAACCAATTTTACCACCACGACGGTAAGGTGCTAATAAATCTACAACTTTAATACCCGTTTCAAAAATAGAAGGCTTTGTTTCTAACTCAACAAATAATGGGGCATTTCTATGAATTGGTAATGTTTCTGTTGAATTTTCAATATCACCAAGCTCATCTACAGGAACACCTAAAACGTTAAAAATTCTTCCAAGAGTAGGTGTTCCTACTGGTACACTAATAGGCGCACCTGTATCTATAGCTTCTGAACCCCTTTTTAAACCATCCGTTGAACTCATTGCTACTGCTCTTACTCGATTGTCGCCTAATAATTGTTGAACTTCACAAACAATTGTACCCGAACCCGAGTTAACTTCAATTGCGTTGTAGATTTTTGGTAATTTCCCAGATGGGAAAGCAATATCTAATACAGGTCCAATAATTTGACAAGTGTAGCCAAGAGATTCGTTTGTTGTTTCCATTATTTGTATTAACTATTTATATAGAAAATCGATAAGGTTTCTCCAATCAGAATAAAAATTGGTATAATAGTTTGAAATTATGTCCTAAAATAGACAATATATAATTTAGCCAAAAATTTTATATAAATTAGCAAAATTCTAAAATGTTATAATTTCTTCTAAAACTAAATTATACACTTATTTAAGTTATAAACTCCATACTACAATATAAAAAATTTTTATAACATTAAAGTTTTTTTAAATTTAAGACTAATTTTAATAAAATCATTAATCTAGTTAATGATACTAATATTAAAAAGTTTTTCAAAATTAAATAGGCCGAGTTGGATTTGAACCAACGTAGGATAAACCAGCGGATTTACAATCCGCCCCCTTTAACCACTCGGGCATCGACCCTAAAACACTATATGTATTTTATAACATAGAAGAAAAAACTTGTCAATTCTTTTTTCAATAAATATTTAAAAACTTTTTAAATAAGTTTTTAAATATTTTGATTGATTTTATTATTTTTTATTTAACTAATCACTAAGAAAAACGCCTTTATTCTATCAAAAATTAAAAGATTTATAAAAAAAAAGATATCTTTTTTTTTATAAATCTTTTAATTTGTCCTTGCCTATAATGATATCATAATTGTTAATATAGATCTTAAAAAAACGATTCAAGATTTACATAAACAACTAATCGACGATTTAGAGATTTAAAGGTTTTTTATCTATTTAAGATCAACCCCGACAACTAAAGGACTCTCTTTTGAATTATCCCCTGGTTTATTTTCTTCTTTTAACACGTTTTCTTCTACTTCAGAATTTTCTTTTTCTTCCATCATTTTAACAAAACGTTCTTCTTTCTCTTCTGATTCTTCATAAGTATAATCATAGTCGTAAAGCTCGACCAAACGTTGTCTAGGGTCAAAACCTTTGTCTAACCATTTTTTCAATAGATTAATATATGCTTCTACTAATTTTTTATTATCTTCTGAATCAATGTCCTTATCAAGTGTTTGAAGAATAAACGACGGTAGTGGGTAAATATAAATTTTTGGTTTTTTGAAAACAACATCTAATCTAGCCAAGGCAACACGTCTTAAACTTAATACTGGTGATTCTAGAATTTTTCTTGAAACATTATCTTCAATCATATTCGTCAGTGCTCGACGAAGAGGTCTAGCCCCATATACTGGGTCAAAGCCTACATCAATAACCATTTTTTTCAGATCTGGAGAAACGTCAAGAATAGTGCCATTTTTACGTAGACGCTTTGTAATTTTACTAAGCATTATGTCAGCGATTTGTGCTATTTCTTCTTTTCTTAGTTTTTGGAAAACAATAATCTCGTCAATACGATTAATAAACTCTGGTCGGAAGAATGTTTTAATTTCTTTTTTAACTAGTTCCTCTACTCTTTTATAATCTTCTTCATATTCGAGACTAGCTTTTTTCTCTTCTAAATCTTTTAAGAAGTTTAATTCCATTATATCTTCTTCAAGACCAGGATAGTCTAAATCCTCTTCTTCTTTTGCTTTTGTTACCTTTGATTCAAGACCTTTAATATAGTTTGCATAACCTGTTTCGTTTTCAATTGAATTGCCTAATGGTAAGAAGCTTTCTTTCTCATCATCTTTATTTTTCTCTTGTTCTTCTAATTTATTACCAATATGTTGTGACCCTAAATTAGAAGTCATAATTATGATAGTATTTGTAAAATCAATTGTTTTACCTTTCGAATCAGTTAAGCGACCATCGTCTAAAACTTGAAGTAATAAGTTAAATATATCTGGGTGCGCTTTTTCAACCTCATCAAATAAAACTAGACTATATGGTTTTCTTCTTATAGCTTCAGTTAATTGTCCGCCCTCATTGTACCCAACATAACCTGGTGGTGAACCAATAAGTTTTGCAACAGTATGACGTTCCATATATTCCGACATATCAAATCGAAGCATATAGTCTTCTGATCCAAAGAAATAATCTGCTAATGTTTTAGTTAACTCTGTTTTCCCTACCCCTGTAGGTCCGCAGAATAAAAAACTTGCAATTGGGCGATCTGGGTCTTTAACACCGACTCTTGATCTTTTTACAGCATCACAAATTGCTTGTACAGCTTTATCTTGCCCAATAACTCGATTGTGCATTTCTTTTTCCATGTTTAATAGTTTCTTCGTTTCATCTTTTCCTATTTTATTTAATGGAATACCTGTCCATGCAGCGATAACATCAGAAACATCTTCACTATCAACAAGCGGTAAGTTAGATTTATCCCTCACTGCATCTGCCATAGCCATACTCTTTAAAATAGCTGTTATTTGAGTTCGAAGAGTCATCTCTCTATCACGTAATTTTTGTGCACGTTCAAAGTCTTGGCATCTTATTGAAAGATCTTTATCAGCTAATAGAGCTCTTAGTTCTTTATCTAAAGTAACTGTAGCCGGTGTTGAATTGCTTGTAGTAGCAATTTTAACTCGAGAAGCAGCTTCGTCAACAACATCAATTGCCTTATCTGGTAAGAAACGATCTTTAATATAAGACGAGCTCATTTCAACCGATGTTTTAAGCGTTTTATCTGGAATTCGAACGTTATGGAAACTTTCATATGTTGTTCTTAAACCTTTTAAAATTTCAAAAGCTTCACTTTGTGTTGGTTCAGAAACAAAAACTGGTTGGAATCTTCTTTCCAAAGCAGGGTCTTTTTCAATTTGCTTAAATTCATCAAGTGTTGTTGCACCAATACATTGAAGTTCTCCTCGTGCTAAGGCTGGTTTTAAAATATTAGCTGCATCTAAAGCCCCTTCTGCTGCACCAGCACCAATAAGTGTATGAACTTCATCAATAACAAGAACTATGTTTTTCTTGGCTTTTACCTCATCCATAATACGTTTTAACCGCTCTTCAAATTCTCCACGGTATTTCGTTCCTGCTAATAATAAACCAACGTCTAAAACTACAACCTCTTTGTCAGATAAAGAACTTGCAACTTCTTGGTTATATATTTTCAATGCTAAACCTTCTGCAACAGCTGTTTTACCAACACCAGGTTCCCCAATAAGAATTGGGTTATTTTTTCTACGACGACTCAGAATTTGAACGACCCTTTCAACTTCTTTATTTCGCCCAATTACCGGATCAATTTTGCCCTCTTCAGCAAAACCCGATAAATTTGTAGTGAACTCTTTTAATGCTGGTGTCTCTACTACTTTAGGTTCAGTTTTCTGACCAAAAATATCTACTAGCTCTTTTTTAAAGAAAAAGCGAAAGTCGTCTGACTCATAAAACTTTCTTCGAGCCTCATGTCTTTCTTTTTTTATTCTAGCAGCAGACTTAGCTATTTCTTCATCAAGATTATATTTGGGGGTTTTATAGTCAAGTCCTAGTTCATCTAGTCTTTTTCTAAACTCCTCAATTCGTATTCTTCTTATTTCGTCATTTTTCTTGTCTTCTTCTTCTTGTTTACGTTCACGCTCCATTAACTCTTTGATTTTATTTTCAAGCTCTTCTTCTTGTTTCTTCTTAGCAATTGCTGCTTCATCAACAATTTGACCTACTTCTACTAATAACACACGACGGACTTTATTTACATCAACTCTTAAATTTGTAAGAAGTTGAACAGCAACCCCTTCAGTATCTTCCAAAAGAGCTAATAACATGTGTTCTGTACCTATGTAGCTATGATGAAAAGCGCGTGCTTGTTGTAAAGATTGTTCTAAAATACTTTTTGCTCGTGGTGTAAAAGGAATTTCAACAGCCACAAACCCTGTTCCCTTCCCAATAAGGCGTTCAACCTCACGTCGAGCATCAAATATTTTAACACCTGCGCTTTTTAATGCTTTAGAACCTATACCCGATCCTTCACCAATAAGACCTAACAATATTTGTTCTGTACCTACAAAATTGTGGCCAGAACGTCGAGCTTCTTCTTGGGCTAGTAATATAACCCTTAGAGCTTTTTCTGTAAAACGTTCAAACATTTTTACTAACCTAAAATTAGAAAATCGTCAAAACTATATTAAATTTAATTTTTAAATAGTTATTTTCGTAGTCCAAAAGTTATAATTTTTAATTAAGTAAAATGAGCCTTGGTTTGAAATTTAATTATCAAAGAATTCTTTTTACAAACTCTTTGGTAATCTATATAGATTTTAAATGTTATTTAATGATTTTATCAGGGTTATACAATAAATGACCTTTGATAAGCTGCACAGCACCGTGCACAAAGAAATCGTCACCACGTGACACTCCCACAAATGTCTTACACAATAGAGATAAAGGAACAGTTACTTTTGATATACTTGTATTACCCCTCGTGCAAGCTGCGGTAACCGTTATTGAATCTGAAATAACGCCAACCAAAGAAACAGTTGCACATATACTATCTCTACAGGAGATAGACACAATAGTGTCTTTAACTCCTTTGACTACACCTACAGAACCATAAGACCCTGACACTGACTTACGCACAAACATTGGGTCTTTTGATTTCATTTTCAATAAAACAAACAATTC
>Ga0208763_1000050_pt1 | contig 27779 bp, 22 predicted proteins | sample ETNtaG_20_FD_185756 | JGI IMG/M metagenome (GOLD analysis project Ga0208763, IMG submission 185756) | Marine microbial and viral communities from oxygen minimum zone, Eastern Pacific Ocean - ETNP201306PF45B (SPAdes) (version 2) | ecosystem: Environmental > Aquatic > Marine > Oceanic ... | reverse complement strand
CAGGAATCATATTACTCAATGACTGCCTTCCTCTTTTGTTCAAAATAGATACATATCGTAATTTCTCAATAGATTCACTTGGCCCCATAACAACCATTTTGTCGATTGTAATTTTCATAGTTATCACTCTTAATTTGGCATTTATCCCACTCATTTCGCAAAATATCCCTGAAGTACTATCGATTCTGACAATGATTGTTGGCCTGTCTTGGTCCTACATATTATCCAAAGAATTAGCCAGCCCAGAAATTCAGGCAAAGAGAACTGCGGCTTTGGCATTCTTTGTTATGTTCCCATTCCTAAGTTACTTAATCCTCAGATTCATTTTCCTTCAAGTCGATGGAACCAATCCAGTAATGCTCAATAGGTGGGGATTGGATTTTGATTTCATGGATAAAGTAAACACCTTCAAAATAAATCCATGGCCATTAGAAGCCGAACCAAATTGGGACTCTAGGTGGGTTTTCCTCAAGGCTGCAATCATCAACTCTGCACGAGTTACTCTTGTGAGTATTTTCTTTTGTACAATTTTGGGTATAATCATCGGAGTTACTAGACTATCTAGCAACAGGTTAGCCTCTACTGCAGCTACAGTTTACGTAGAGGTTTTCAGAAACCTACCTTTAGCGGTACTTTTGTTCTTGATAGCAACCCAAATAGGCTTACAGTTCCCAATGTTTATCGAGGAAAAATCTCTTCTTTTCGGGGCCGTTTATTATAGTAATGAAGGGATTTGGTTTGCAACTTTCTCTTCATACGGGGCCTTGTTCTTAGCCATAATTGGTTTGGGAATTCTTCGGATCTATTTACGCCACAATGACAGAACCGAGCCGAGAGCAATCTCAGTGCCTAACGATTTATCCGGTATTCTAAGCCGCCCCTTCCATAAACTAGGATGGAGATATGAGGCATTAGCTGCAGATATTTTCCTAATCCTCGCATTCGTATTTTTGATAGCCAGAGTGAGTATAGGTGACTCACTATTCACTTGGCTTCCAAATTATTATTTTGAGACATTATTTTCACCAGTGGTGTCGACTCCAGAATCTGGAAACGTGCAATCATTTACGGGTAATCTTAGGATTTTACTCGGGCCGATTTTAGGCCTTGGACTAGTCATTTACGCTTTCTTAATTTCATCTAGAGTAGAGGACGATGGGATGAACTCTATGGAAATAGACGATTCCGAAGAAGGTCTCAGAAAGCGATTCACTATCTGGGTTGGCGCATTTGCACTGGCGCTTGGCTTCACCTTTGCTGGTGGTTATTACAAGATGGGTGAGATACTTTCATTCCCTGAATACACAAAAGATTGGAACAATGATGGTGTCATAGATGCACCGGGAAGTTGGGATATCGTTGAAGGTACAGGTTTCGAAATTACGCCATTCTTCCTTGCCATGCTTCTAGGTTTGACTCTGTTCACGGCTGCGGTAGTAGCGGAGATAGTTAGGGGCAGCATTCAATCACTTCCGCGAGGCCAAGTCGAAGCAGCAATTTCCCTCTCTCTAAATCCTTACCAAAGACTTAGGCTTGTCATTCTTCCACAGGCACTTAGGAGTATGGTTCCCCTATTGAATAATCAATTCATGAACGTGTGGAAGAACTCTAGCTTGGCGGTGGTTGTTGCATACACTGATATTTTCTACGTGATTTTGGTCATGATGAATAACGTAGGACAATTGATCCCATTATTCCTGTTACTATTAGTAACATATCAGGCTGGAAGTCTGACCATTTCTGCTGTAATGAATTGGTATAATTCCAGAGTAACGAGTGTGAAAATATGAGTTCTGAGAACGAAGAGAATACAAGAATCGCTCCGTTCATGGAGATTTCTAATTCCCTATCTGAATGGGTCAATAACTTCTCACTAGTTGAATTCGAAGAATCCATAGCAGGTAAATCCGGTGCTAGTTACTTAGATGAGAATTCGAACAAAATAGTGAGTTATGTCACAATCGGTCTCGCTGTAATTTTAGGTCTATTTGGCTCATCAGAATTTTTCACAATAGACGGACTTCTGGCGATGCTTGATTCAACATCAGGTCAAGTTCTAACAGATGGAAGAACAGTGACTTCCTCAGAGGCTGCTCTCTACTCTGGAATTTCAGCACTTGCCCTGATTATGGCATGGTGGGTAACACTTAGTGTTGTGATTAAGCAAACCTTCCGTAAGAGCCTATCAACTGCCCTACTCGGTATTTCTACGGCTTGGATTATTTTCATCGTAACCAGAGGACTCAGTCATTTCATCCTAATCGAAGCTGATTGGGTGGTTGTTTGGGCAAATAGAGACCTTGTTATGATGGGTCAATTGATGAAGGAACAAATGACCCAATCACCTGGTTCACAGATGTGTATAGATGTAAATGACTGCTATGGAATAAACCAGAATTTCAGATTATGGTGGACAACATACCTAACTTGTGGATTGCTTGGAGCAGCTTACGGTACCTCTGACAAGAACCCATTAAAATTCGTTATTGGGTTTGGAATTCTTGCCGGAATTATTTCACTTTTAGCTACCAATCCAACCGAGGTCAGTTACAACACAGACACTGTGATGACAAAAATTCTGATTTGTGTACTAATCACATACCTATCCTTTGCTGCGAGTTATTATTATTCTAGCAAATCTGAGGAATATTTGGTAAATAGGTTCAGATCTTATTTGATGACCTACGCTGTGAGTATCTTTTTCTTCGCGATAATCATAATGGATCCCCCAGAATTCGTAAAGAGATTAGCCGAATTCGCAGGTGGAGAACCTGCTCAGGAATTCAGTGATGAGATAATTGCCGGAACTAGGGTGCCTAGTACAATGGACAAATTGGCAGGAAATGGTATCGAAGCCTCTCAATGGGGTGGTTTGTTCGTTAACCTGATTGTAGCCACAGCAGGATGCGTTCTAGGATTTGGAATTGGAGTTGTACTCGCTTTTGGAAGGCAAAGCGAACTTCCGCTATTCAAAGTGCCATCTGTCATGCTAATCGAATTAGTTCGCTCTGGTCCACTAATCTGTTGGCTTTATTTCGCAGTTTTCATGATGCCCGATCTGATGGACCCATTCTACAATGCTGAAGATATTATTCGGATGCTGCTAATGTTCGGAATATTTGGAGGCTGTTACATCGCAGAAGTTCTTCGAGGCGGCCTACAGGCTGTCGACAGCGGTCAAAAGGAAGCCGCTATCGCTCTTGGCCTATCTCCAATGCAGACTAAATTAACTGTGGAATTACCTAACGCAGTTAGAACAACTCTTCCCTCGATTGTTAGTGTATTCATCGGTCTATGGAAGGACACGACACTTCTATTCATTGTTAACATCCTCGACTTCTTCAAACTGGCAAAGGATTTGCCAAATACCGATCTCAGATTCCTAGGAGACTTCCTAGAACCCCTGTATGTTACAGCGATTGTATTCTGGGTATTCGCATTCTATCTTTCTAGACTCTCGATGGGAATCGAGAAAAACCTTGGCTTAGTCAAGGAAGGTGGAGGTGAAATAGCATGAGTGATAGTTCAGAAGACTACATTATTGAGACAGAAGGCGTGAAAGTAAACTTTGGAGACTTTTGGGCATTGAAAGGTGTGGATATTAAGGTAAAGAGGGGTGAGATTATCGTTATTCTAGGTCCCTCTGGTTCTGGTAAATCAACTTACATCCGTACTCTAAACCGTCTTCAACCTCATAGTGGAGGAACCATAAAAATCGATGGAATTACCATTGACGAGGATACTACTGTTGCCGATTTGAAGTACGTAAGATCAGAAGTAGGATTCGTATTCCAACAATTCAACCTCTTCCCTCACCTTACAATTATGGAAAACATAACACTAGCACCTATGAAAGTCAAGGGTATGACAAAGAGGGATGCTGAAGAAAAGGCCATGGAATTACTAGAAAGAGTCGGGATTCCTGAGCAGGCATTCAAGTATCCAAGCGGTCTTTCTGGAGGCCAACAACAGCGTGTTGCAATTGCTAGAGCTTTGGCAATGGATCCAAAGATTATGCTGTTTGACGAACCAACAAGCGCTCTTGACCCTGAGATGATTAAGGAAGTGCTTGATGTGATGAAGGACTTAGCTCGAAGAGATATCACGATGATTGTTGTTACTCACGAAATGGGATTCGCGAAGGAAGTTGCAGATCGCTGTATCTTATTCGATGAAGGCCACTTAATTGAGGAAAACACACCTCACGAGTTCTTCGACAACCCAACACACGATAGAACCAAGTTGTTCCTAGAACAAATATTGTGATTTAGGCAGTTAGCCAATTTGCAACTCGATCTAACATCGTACTTCTGAATGTCAGAAGTTGCAATTCAGGTCCTTGAATATCGATTGTAATTGTTGAGCCACGAGTGAAATGGGTTTCATCCCAGCCATCACTGACAACATAGCCTCGGTGCATATCGCTAGTCATGATGGTTGATTCTTGAGTCCATTTCCAGTATGAGCCATCGTCTTTCCTTTCCGATCGAGGTAAATCTCGGGCGACAAAAAGATAGTGATTGTTAATCTCTGATAGTGGGAATTTGGTACCTTCAATATCTACAACATGTCTGAACCAGGCCCCTTGGCCAAGGAATGTAGAGAAAAGACAGCCTGAGGAATATTGTTTGCAATCCAAATCTTTACCTCTTTGCAATCTATATTTCGAAGGCTGGTATTGGTGTGTATTTGCAATCAAGAGGTCGTTTAAGGCGGGGTCGCATCGAATCTTATTTCCACTTGTTGTTTCGATTTCTGCTTGCAATCTTGGTAGTCGGTTAACAATAGCGTTGCCATCGATTGCAGCTCGTATATCTGAAGGAAAATTAGTCGGGTCACTGCCCATGTAGAATCCATAGGACCCTTCCTCATCCTCTGACCTTGGATGTGAATTAACTCCCATAACAGGAGTGTCTGAATCAACAGAATGAGCGATTGAAGTTAGAGTTCCATCGCCACCTAAAACTACCACTAAATCAGATTGGATAAAATCTGCCCGCCTAACTGTTTCTCGGGCAGAATAATCAACACTAATTCCTCGTTCAGAGACTATTGTGTCTAATTCATTCCGTATTGACTCTAATGCTTGGTCGTGAACTTCTTCGAAATTCTTCTTGTAAACTACAAGGATGTTGTCCATCTCCCAAGCCTCCTTTCGCTTAATGCGTGATATATTCTCCATTTAGTGGCGACGCATGTGATGTGAGGGTGAATTTGTATGCAATTTTGTTGGTTTTGTTTGACATAAATAGAATAGCCTCATCAGCAATAGGCTACAGCATTCAGTACAATGAGGTCAGTGGTGCTGGTACTGTTATTACTGACAGCAAGCACTGCAGGTTGTCTCGAAGTTCCCATTGAAACTTGTGAAGGGACAGATTGTTTCCCCTATGACAGCTCTCTTCTCAATGATTTACTATCTAACCAAGATTCACTCGATGTCTTGTTGATGGCTTCTCAGCACTCAAAATTGAGAGTCAAATCTACAACGACCTATGAAACTGAAACTCAACAAGGAGAAATCCATTGGGATGTAGCAAAAGATGATGACAAGAATTTGCGTTCAATCGCAATGAGATTTAATTTGGGAACAATTGCTATTGATACAGAAGTCATTGATGGTACTGAAAAAACTAATTTCAGGATAGGTAATGTATGGCATGAAGGTAGAGATCAGATTCCAAACTACAAAGACCCATTCTATGATTTAGCTCAGCAGGCCACAGAAGAACCCGATGGGATATGGCCCTCCTTTGGATTCGATACAACAACAATCTTAGGATTGGATTGGATGATAACTCATGATTTACAATCACTAGAACAAGTTGCCAGTGCTGATAATGAAACTCATACAATAATCCTAGTACTGAAAGGCATGCCTCCGGAAATCATCGGTCTCGAATTGTACGGAAATGATGGCTCTACTTTTGTTTTGAAAATTGAAAGAGGAGATGAAGTAGATTTGGCACTTCAATCAGATTTACCTCGAGCACCAATAGAATTCAATATCGATCAGGCCCTGCAATTGGGAGATGGTAGCACTATCTGGGCGGGTTACGTTCCACTCGGATTCACTTCAGAGATAGATGCGGCTGAGTTAACCTTCCATGTTATCGAGTCGGAATCAACAATTGCAGAGTTTAATCTTGCAGACTTGTCATCAAACCAAACTGACTCGAATGGGGATTGGTGGGAGTTCATTTATTGGGATTATTCAGGTGATGGATATTTTTCAGCCTCGGATTATTATGAAATTCGAACGAATTCTACATTAGATGTAGAGATTCGAACTTTTGACAATTGGGCCAATTCCTGGACTGATACTCAGGTCCAGTCCTGATTTCATTCACGGTGATATTCAAACACCTTCGCCCGGCACCGAGTAATGTGTCCAAGAGCGGCCATCCTCTTCTGCGCTTGTTAGAGCACTTGAGAGAATATCGATGGCAGGTATGGCTAGCATCATTTTGCTCAATAATGAACAAGTTCTGGGACCTTGCTCCACCTATTCTCATAGGTATGGCAATTGATGTTGTAACCTATCAGGAGGATTCTATGTTAGCCGATTTTGGCTATCCTGACCCATACGATCAGTTCCTAATATTAGTAGCAGTAACTGTTGTGGTGTGGGTTCTCGAGTCATTATTCGAATATTGGTTCGGGGTTTTATGGAGAAATCTTGCTCAAAACGCCCAGCATGAATTGAGAATGGATGCATATGAGCATATTCAGAATCTCGAGATGCAGTGGTTTTCTGGCCAAACTACTGGTGGTTTGATGGCCATAATGAATGATGATGTCAATCAATTAGAGAGATTTCTAGACCAAGGTGCAAATGATCTACTTCAGGTTGCTACCACAGTAGTAGTAGTGGGAGCAGTTATGCTATTCCTCGCTCCAGAAGTCGCAATCTATGCAATTTTACCAATTCCAATAATCGTTGGCGGTTCGTTTATTTTTCAACGAAGAATTGGTGTTCGTTATGCGAAGGTTCGCAAAGAGGTAGGTGACCTTAACGCTCTATTGAACAATAATCTAAGCGGTATTACAACTATCAAATCATTCACCGCTGAACAGAGAGAAGTGGATAGAGTAGGTGTTGCTTCCCGTTCCTATAGAGATGCAAACAGGGATGCGATTCGCCTCTCGGCATCTTTCGTACCACTAATCCGTATGGCAATTTTGTTTGCATTTACTGCAAATATGCTAGTCGGGGGTTGGTTAGCCCTAGAGGGTACGCTATCGATTGGGGCATATTCTGTTATCGTATTCATCACTCAAAGACTACTATGGCCTCTAACTAGACTTGGACAAACCTTCGATTTGTATCAAAGAGCAATGGCATCAACAGACAGAGTGCTTGATTTGTTAGATACACCCATTGGTTTGGTTGAAGGTGATGTGCAACTTGATGTCGTCAGAGGTGACATTAATTTCGATGCAGTAGATTTTTCCTACCCTGATAGAGAGTCTGTTTTAAGTGGAATTTCTCTAAATATCAAAGCTGGAGAAACAGTTGGATTAGTTGGTAGCACAGGATCAGGAAAGACCACACTTGTTGGCTTGCTTCTTCGATTCCACGACCCTTTGAAAGGTAGTGTGAAATTAGACGGAAACGATGTCACGGAGCTAAAATTACAATCATTGAGAGGCTCCATTTCATTAGTTTCACAAAATACGACTTTGTTTCCAGGAAGCGTTCGTGAAAATATCCTCTACGGCCGACCTAGTGCTTCTGAAGAAGAATTGATAGAAGCGGCAAAGATTGCTGAAGCAACTAATTTCATTGATGAATTGCCTAAAGGCTGGGAGACTGATATTGGTGAAGATGGGCACAGGCTTTCAGGAGGCCAGCGTCAAAGATTAGCAATTGCCAGAGCGGTTCTGAAAGATGCACCTATTCTTGTTTTTGATGAAGCCACAAGCAATGTCGATAATGAGACTGAAGCCGCTTTACAACGCTCTATTGAGCGAATATCCTCAGATCGAACAACAATTATCATCGCTCACCGGCTTTCTACCGTTCGTAATGCTGACAAGATTGCGGTTTTGGAATCGGGTCAAATTACTGAGTTAGGCACTCATGAGAATTTGGTAGATTCCGACGGACTCTATTCTAGACTATGGTCGGTTCAAACCGGTATGGCTTCAAAACAAGATTAAGGTGAAACTATGAGTGAGGAGTTGAGTGTCCCAAAATTGACTAAATTAGCTAAGACCATTGGGTTTGAGATAACTGAATTCACAGAGGGTAATTGCATTGTTGAATTACCCATAACAGAAGAGCACCTTAATGCCGGAGGAGTAGTACACGGCGGACTGCATGCTACAATGTTGGATACAGCAATGGGTGGAACTTTAGTCACCACACTTCCAAAAGAGCAATGGTGTGCTACCGCCCAATTGGATATTTCCTATCTTGAAGCATCTTATGCTGGTTCTCACCTCACTGCGACAGGCGAAATAATTCGAAAGGGGAAAAATTTGGCTCACTTGCGCGGGGAGATAATTGATGAAAAAGGCCGAAAAATAGCTCATGCAAGTGGAACTTGGGCTATATGGGAAATGAAACCTAGTAGCCTAGTATAAGTGACATGCCGGCAAAGGATTGATGACTAACCATCAGTTCCATCACATCGATGGCAAGAGTCGACTCGTTGATTTTCTTCCTTGCAGGTTTCGCTCAATTGATTATTGCCTCGGAAGTAGAAACGCTGCTGATAAGTACAATTCTTCAAGGAACAGGTGGAGGAACTTTAGCCCTCGGTGTTTACTTCCTGATATTCGTAGCAAGGAATCATAAAGAATTCAGTGATAGATATTCCAAGTCTGAAAAGACAGTATTGGTGAGAGATCCTGAAACTGGGAAATTATACCGAGAAGATGCAACTCCGGCAGTGAATAAAGCCTTGATGTACACAGGCCCCATCGCCCTAACTTTCTTGGCTGCACTATTCTGGCTAGCCAACTGAGGTGCTTCCCCTGGCAACTAAGGGCATGTCTGACAGAGTTGATGATGTAATCAACAATCCTGCCTACGAAATGCTCGGAGGATACCAGATTTTCATCAGAAGAATGTTAATCCCTACATTGTTAGTGATTTTTGCGTTATTTGTTTGGTCAGTGACTGAACACAAACTGATTACTGCTGCATTAACGGGCCTTGCTGTGGGCCCCGCCTTTAATTTTGATCGAGCAGTTGCGGAATGGCTCAAGAGACGCGGTAAAGTCTGATTTTCGACCACTATCCTGCGAAGCAATCAAATGAATATCGTGTTGTCAACCCTACAATGGCAACCTTAGATGACTTCGATTTAATTTCAATTGTGTTTGGAGAATCAGGTTCCACGTTGGAACTAATTTTCGCCGCTTCAGCCTTAATTGGAGGAGTTTTGTTCCTGTTTTGGTTCCTCCTGATGCTAATTGGAGGTGTTGGTGAGGGGTTGTTCGAAGGATTGTTTGGAATCGAATTTGACATCATGAGTTCAGATGGTGCCTTTGATGCAATGACTTTCCAAGGAATAATGGCATTCATGATGTTCTTTGGTTTGTCTGGACTTTACACTCTAAAATCCGATGGCGGTGATTCAATGGCAATTGTTGTCGGTGGAGTTGCTGGTGTCGCTTCCATGTACGGCACTGGAAAAATTTTCCAGCTTTTCTTTTCTTTAGAAGCAAGTGGAAATATCGAGATGGAAGAAGCCATTGGAGTAAAAGGGTCGGTTTATCTTAGAATTCCAGAGGACGGGGTCGGCCAAGTAACCGTAGAGGTTGGTGGGGCTCAGAAAACCTTCAACGCGAAATCAGAAGATGGCCAAGGTATTGCTACAGGGGACTTTATCGAAGTAGTTGATGTTATCAGTTCAACACTAGTAGTAAAGCGAGTATAGGTCTAATTTCATCAATAATTAGTAGACCGTGCCGGCATAGCCTTAATGAGGAACTAGGCTTTGTCCTAGTACGGAGCGATTGCTATGGCTGAAGCTGGTGCACTACTAACAATAATGATGTTCGCAACCTTACTATTCTTGGTTGCAATTGTAATTTTCTTTGCGCAGAGGTACAAAAGATGTCCTCCCGACAAGGTTATGGTTGTTTATGGTCGTACCGATAAGGGTAAGGCAAGTAGGACAATACACGGTGGTGCAGCACTTGTATGGCCGCTTATTCAGGACTATGCCTTCCTTACTTTGACGCCTATTACCATTAACATCGATCTAAGGAATGCTCTTTCTCTCCAGAATATCAGAATTAACGTTCCGTCAACATTCACAATTGGTGTCTCAACTGAGAAGCAAATTATGGCAAATGCGGCTGAGCGTTTGCTGGGATTGAAGCAAACAGATATCGAAGAAATGGCTAAGGAAATCATCTTTGGTCAACTTCGTCTTACTGTAGCATCCTTGACAATCGAGCAGATTAACCAAGACCGTGACGCATTCCTAGAATTGACAAGGAAGAACGTAGATACAGAATTGCAGAAAGTTGGACTGTATCTGATTAACGTTAACCTGGTGGATATTACCGATGAATCCGACTATATCGAGAGTATCGGTAAGAAGGCTGCCTCAACCGCCGTTGAAAATGCACGTGTAGATGTAGCAAACGCAGAGCGTGACGGTGCTGTCGGTGCAGCAGTTGCAAACCGAACCAAGGAGATCGAGGTTGCAAAGAACCTTGCAGAGGCCGAAAAGGGTCGAAAGACAGCAGAGGCCGACCAGCGTGTTTACGTTGGACAACAAGAAGCTCTGGCAGTTGCTGGTGAGAACACTGCAAAGGCGGAAATCGCTCAATCGGATGCTGATTTAGCAGAAGCAGAAGCTTCCGCAAACCAACGTGCTGAGGTTGCTACCGCTATTGCAGAGGCTGAAATCCAGAAGGCCAAGTTCACAGAAGAGGAAGAGCGTTTGAAGGCCAGCGAAATTGTTCGCGAGCAAATTCAGAAACAACAAATCGAGATTGCTGCAGAAGCAGAAGCAGAGAGACAACGCCGTATCGCCCGTGGTGAGGCAGATGCGATTCTTGCACGCTACGAGGCAGAGGCTTCTGGTGTTCAGAAGGTCCTAGAAGCAAAGGCTTCGGGTTACAAGGGATTAGTTGGCAGTGCTAACGGAGATGCAAAGGCGGCAGCTACACTATTGATGGTCGAGAAGATTGACCAAATGGTATCAGCCCAGGTCGAAGCAATCCGCAACCTGAAGATCGACAGCATCACCGTATGGGACTCAGGCGGAGATGGCGATGGAAGTTCAACTTCGAACTTTATTTCCAATCTAGTAAAGTCGCTACCACCTCTGCATGACATCGCGTCTAATGCTGGAGTAGACCTGCCTGATTACCTAGGTTCGATGTCTGACGACGATTGAATTTAATCAAGAATTAGACTATCCCTTTGGGATAGTCAGCCTCTTGAACGGGCGTTAACTCGGCGGTAACGATGAGCGAAGACGTCGTAGTTATTGGTGGGGCTAGAACTCCCTTTTGTGAGTGGCTTGGTGGGAAGCGCGGAGACGGTGAAGCCGGTGGGCGATTAGCCGATGTAACCGCTGAGAAATTAGGCTCTATTGCTATTCGAGGGGCTCTTGAGAAGACTGGGACAAGCCCTGAGTCGGTCGATCACTTAGTGATGGGTCATGCATTGCAGACAAGCGACCAGGCTATTTTTGGTGCGCGCCATGCAGGACTTAATGCAGGCATTCCACAAGAGATTCCAATGCTTACACTAAACCGATTGTGTGGTTCAGGAATTCAATCAATAATTTCAGCCTCTCAAATGATCATGCTTGGTGAGGCCAATACTGTGGTCGCTGGAGGGATGGAAAATCTCAGCCAAGCGCCTCATGTACTCAGAGGAATGCGCTCGACCTACAAATTAGGAAGGCCACCAAGAGAGGGTGATGAACTTCCCAAAGATATGGAAGATTATCTCTTTACTAATTTGCTAGATACCACTTGTGACTCCTTTATGGCTCAAACTAGTGATGAAATCTGTCGTCGGGTTGGAGTTAGCAGAGAGGAAGCAGATGCCTTTGCAGCAATTAGCCATTCAAGAACTGAAAACAGTGTAGATACTGGAGTTTGGAATGACGAAATTGTTGATGTCGAGACCCCCAATGGATTAGTTACAGCAAAAGAAGAGGATCACTTCGTAAGAGGCACTACTGATGAATCCCTATCTTCGCTAAGAACACATTTCGGCCCCACTTCCTTGGTTACGGCAGGAAATGCATCTGGTGTGGTTGACGGTGCTGCTGCAGTGGTGCTGAAATCCGCATCTCAAGCAGCCTCTGATGGTGACACGCCACTTGCTAGAATTGTCAACTGGGGTATTGTTGGCCTCGAACCTGCAATAATGGCCTATGGGCCAGTACCGGCTAGCAAATTAGCCCTTGAAAGAGCGGGGATGAGTGTGGAAGAAATCGATTTGTGGGAAATCAACGAAGCCTTTGCGGGTCAAGCAGTTGCTTGCATGAAAGAATTAGGAATTTCGCATGATATAGTAAACATCAACGGAGGTGCAGTCGGTTTAGGGCATCCTCTTGCAGCAACTGGAAGCCGCCTCACACTTACCCTAGCACATACGCTAAAGCGAGAACGCAAGAAGTTTGGAATTGCCACGGCCTGTATCGGTGGTGGACAAGGGATTGCTATTATTCTCGAATCTCTGTGATATTTTTCTTAATCAGGTATGGGGACAGGTTAACTAAGTCCTCCCATTGGTAGTTACATGGCAGAACATATACCAGGCACAGGACATGCCAATAGAACTCGTAGCTTGATTAAGACTGTCACCTGGAGAACTATAGGTACTATTGATACAATTCTGATAGCCTATGTCGTGACCGGTGACATAAAAGCAGGAGCTGCTATTGGTGGTACAGAATTATTCACTAAGATGATTTTGTATTATTTCCATGAGAGGGCGTGGAGTTGGTCTGATTGGGGTTTGGAAGATGTTGTCGATGAAGGTGCCGATACTTCGAAGAAGGAATAAATGAAAATCAGTTTATTACATCCATCAGATATCTCACAAGAGATATGCTTACCGCAATTAAGTAAGGATATGTCAAGGCCCTTTGCGGTAGTATTCGTATTGCGGTTTTCGCACCTGCCCATGCTGTTACAAGAACAATTAGGGGTAAAGCAAGTGCAAGTACATGGAAATTGGTTATTTCGTCGATTAATGACGGGTTAAACAGTAAATGAGATACTATCGCTACAGGGACAACTCTCATGACAATCAAGTAAGAAGTTCCTGCTGCTTTGTGTGGACCTAAGCCAAGGACAATTCTATTCAGCATGGTGAAGATAACTCCTCCTCCAATTCCGATTAGTCCTGCAGATAATCCACCCGCTAGACATCCTAATTTGTATTTGTAAAGTAATGCTCCTCCAACAGTAACTTCTTCATCATGAATCTCATTATGTTGGTCTTCAATTAGTTTCTTTATGCCACGATATATTACCAATACAAGCAATACAATAGCTAAAATTTTGATTATGCTTTCACCGGCTTCAGCTATTATTCGATCAGCGGCTAAGGCCCCGATAATCGCCCCACCTATGGCTACAATCCTACCTTTACGTCCTACTCCAGCAACAGTATATCCTCCCTCATCATGAGCTCTACGTGAACCTATGCTGACAAACCAAACTAGAATTAGTGAACAAACAATTGAAAGTTGAAGTTCCATACCTAAAATGAAGTAAAGAGTTGGAACGAATAGGAATCCTCCACCTAATCCAAGTGGAGCGAAAACAAAGGCGGTGACGAGTATTATCGCAATAGCGATGATTTCCTCCAATTAATCACTCTCCGGCATATACCAATGCTGTTTCTGAGGAGAAAGGGGTCGCTTCATCCATAGTGGCCGGCGTTCTCCTCTCGGATGAGTTTCACGCTCCTTTGCCCATTCATTCCAGCGTTTGTAGTACTCAAACGACTTGTTCCGATCAACTTCTATATCGCCATATTCCTCATCCTTGTTAGGGATGGATAGACGTACCTTCTGAAGCCAACAATGCGCTCCAGAAATCGGATCAGGTTGAACTGCATGAGTGATGTTTTGGTGAACTCCGCCATCTCGCCACCAAATGCGATTAGTGTCAGGGTCATCGGATTTCCATGGCTCCACTCCACTGATTGTTTTCATGCGCATTTTCCCATCACCATGATCTTCAATTTCAACGGTGTTGGTTAGGAACCGATTACCTCTATCTTGTTCTCTTCTCCATCTTCCAATGTGGTGTGAACAACCTACAACTCCCGGTTTGATACCCTCTGTGACCCAGACTTTATCGACAAACCAACCAATTTCGGTTTCTATCTTTAGTAGGTCACCTTCGGCCACGCCGAGTTTCCTTGCATCCTTGGGGTGAATCCAGATTGGGTTTCTATGAGCGATTTCAACTAACCACTTTGCATTGGCTGAGCGTGAGTGTATATGCTGTGGTAATCTGAAATTTGGAAGAAGGCAATATTCATCTTCGCCCGATAAATTATCAGGATGAACGTGAGATTTCTGTCGATAATGAGGTATCGAGTGTTCAGGATAACCGAATTCAATCATAGTCTCGGAGTAAAATTCCTGTTTGCCACTTGGGGTTGGCCAACCCTCGGATTTGTGTTTTTCATAGGTGGCCTCTTCGATTAGGAAAGCACCATGTCTACGCATGTAACCTAGTGCATCAGTGCCTTCTTTTTCAGCCGCCTCAGGTAAACCAGGAACCCTTTCAAAGAGATACTGGTAATACTCATCCACAGTAATTTTCTCTCCATCTCTGTATGGGCTCATGAAATGCTCCCTAATGCCCATTGTACCATCATCAATACGCCAAGACAATTCAATCCAGAACTCATCTTCTTCCCAGACTTCTCCAGGATTGATTTCGTGGGTGAATTCCACTTCCTTACCTTCACGCCTAGCGTATTCCCTGAGCACTGGTTGCCGGAACGCCACCCATTTTCCTGCTGATGTGGCGTATGAATTTACATCGTGTCTTTCTGAGGCGTGCCCCATTGGCAGGACATAATCGGCAAAGAAGGCGGTTTCATTCCAAGTTGGAGTTAGGGCGATATGGCAACCAATCGCCTCTTTGTTTTCTAGCATCTCAATCCAAGAGAAACCGTCTGGATAGGTCCAGACAGGATTGAAAACACGTGTGAAATAAACATCCATCGTGCCTCTCCCATCCTTTACTAGATGGGGTAGAATGTGGCTCATTTCGTAATGAGCGAGCGTGTATTCTGGTGGGAAATGCAATTCATTCCAACCATCGGGGTCTGGAGGGACATCGAATAGTGATGGTTTGAATTTCGACCATGAATTTGGACTTGTGCCGCCAACCGTTCCCACCGAGCCAGTCAGCACGTTGAGGAAATGCAAGGTTCTACTGACCTGCCAGCCGCCTAGGTTTCCAATAGCTGCACTGCGCCAGACATGTGTGCAAAGTTGACTTCCCGCATTGGCAACAACCTCTCCTGCTTCGATTACTTGCTCAACTGGAATCTTACATTCTGCTGCTGCAAATTCGGGGGTGTATTCTTCATATTCTTCGAGTAATAATTCGATAAATCTGTCAAACTCATTCGGTTCATTAGGGTGAACTGCAGACATCCACATTTCCCAATTTACCTGAGTTTCCATAAATTCTCTATCATACAACTCTCTTTCGAGAATCATCTTGGCCCAAGCAAGGAAAAGAGCGGGTTCACTACCTGGCCATGTTGGTAACCAGTGATCTGCCATTGCCGCTGTGTTTGAAAGTCGTGGGTCGATGACAATTAGTTTCGCTCCATCCATCATTCCCTCGAGAATTCTTTGAGCGTGAGGGTTGAAGTAATGTCCAGTTTCAAGATGAGAAGAAGTTAGTAAAATCACCTTGGCATTTGTGTGGTCTGGACTTGGCCTATCGTGTTGATGCCATAGTGCATAACCTGTTCTCGCTCCTGCCGAACAAATATTCGTGTGTGAATTGTGCCCATCAACACCCCATGCTTTCAAAACTCGATTGGCATACCCCTCGTGACCAGGTCTTCCAACGTGATAGACGACTTTGTCTACACCTCCTGCTTTCAGAGAGCTGCGAATCTTTTCAGCAATCTCGTCTAGAGCCTGTTCCCAGCTGATTTGTTCCCAACCACCTTCACCTCTAGCGCCAACCCTGCGAAGAGGGTGGAGTATTCGCTCAGTATCCTGAATTTGATTAATTGTCGCAGGTCCTTTAGCACAATTCCTGCCTCTACTTCCTGGGTGGTGTGGATTTCCTTCAAACTTTGTAACCTGACCTGTATTTTTGTCAACATAAGCCAACATACCACAGGCTGATTCACAGTTGAAACAGGTTGTTGGAACTAGGGAGTAATTCTTCTCAATTCTTACTGGCCATGCATTAGCATCTAGTTCCTTGAAATCATGCCATTCCTCAGGAGATGGAAATTTTCTCAAATCTTCTGAATTACCATCAGAATGTTCTCTATCGAGATTTGGAATAATTCGTAATTTCTGGGCGAACTTTTCTATGAATGACTCAGCCATTGTATCGCCTCAGTGTAAGGTCTCCAGTTGTGGCTGAATCACTGTATTGTGAGCATGTCTGCAAACTAGTATAATCAACACACCGGCTATAGCCCAGTAAATTAATTCTGAAGAAATCAAAAATACCAAAGAGGCGACACCAAGTATGACCATCTCGATTAGCATCTTTAGAGTAAGATAGCGGTCTTTTGACCAATTCCTACCCCTGGCTTGACCAAATAGCCAAGCAGTATAGATTCCCGTTAATGTAGCTAAAGGAATGCCAGCGATTGCTAGGTAATCGAGATAAGTTCTGTCTAGATCAAAGAAAATTACTGCGCCGCTACAAGCCAATACTGCTCCAAAGGCACCCAAGATATAGGCTCCTTTTACTAGCCACGAATCCCAATTTGGTCTCAGTAATACGTAGAGGAATCTCTCAGGTTTGTCAAGGTCCTTTATCAAAAGAAAACCTGTTAATCCCAGGAAAATCGTACTACCAATTATCAATTGCCACCATAATTCATCGGTCATTTCGATTAATCCTGCAAACATTGCTAGCATAGCAACCAAATATGCTCCTGAAGCAATCGCCTTGGTTACTATGTATGCAGAAACTTCCCATCCCCAAAGTATGCCTTTCGAGGGCTGGTCATAGCTTCTTTTCGGACGCTCAGCCTGTTCGTCTAGGCGTTCCATAACATCTCGAATAATGGCGCGATCTCGCGGATTTGCAGCTCGAGCCTTCTTTTCGAGTGCCAATTGAACGATCATCGAATTGGTATCGGAGGCACCCAATCTAGAGTCGGCATACTTTGCAAAATGACCAACTCCCGCCGCTTGGTCAGTCCAGAGGTATTCTCCTGAGCGTTCAGTGGCGTGAGGGTTGAGAATATCATCACTGGTTTCGACATAGAATACGTTGGGTTTTGCTCCAGACTCTGGCTTTCGAACAGTCACTTCATGTTCACTTACATAATTAGATATTGACGAATTAGGATCATCAAGATCGCCTGAAATTATTGCTTCAACAGGACAAACTACCACACAAGAGGGTTCGTAGGAATTTTCTATTCTATGTGCGCAATAATTGCATTTTGCCGCGGTTCCCTTGTTTGGGTCGATGTATAATGCATCGTAGGGGCAAGCTTGCATACAAGATTTACAACCGATACAGCGGTCATCATCGAAATCGACGATTCCATCCTGACGGGTAAAAAGAGCAGTCGTTGGACAGATAGTGGTGCAGGGTGAATCTTCACAATGATTGCAACGGTGAACGCTAAATTCTCGAGTCACATCAGGATAGGTGCCTTTCTCAATATACTTGACATGGGTCCTGTTTACCCCTATTGGGACATCGTGTTCTGACTTACAAGCGACGGTACAGGCATGGCATCCTATGCACTTACGATTATCAATAACGAAGCCGAAATTAACCACGTCATCACATCTTTGGGCTACGCCCAATAATTCGCTGGTCGACCATTCACCCAATAATCATGCCCACGATTGCACCGCCTGCGAGCCATGCACCGAGGGCTGAGCCTATGTTTCCAAACGCGGTCACAAGCAGCACCTTTCCTACGCGATTTTTATAGAACAAGCTGTAATTTTGTAGCGCTAAAAACTCCGTTGCATCTCCTCCAGTAGGGGCTGCTATCTTCAGTTGGGTGTATCCTGCGAACCAACCTGCGGCTAAAGTAGGATTCAAACTAGTAATCGGGCTAGCCAATGCTCCAACTAATATCGAAAAGGGATGCCCTCGAGCTAATGCGACACCTAATCCTGCTAGTATCGCATTTGCTGCTGTCCAATACCACAATGTATCTTTCAGGGCTTCAGTATCTCCATTCCAAAATAGGTAGCCAACGACAGATAAGAGGAAGATAGGAATAGTCCACATCACAATCTTCGGCCAAATAGGTTTAGGTGGTTCGGAAGACAATTCGCTTAGTCTTGATGTGGTTTCAAGAGCCGGCTTCTCAAGATGTTCGATTATTCCATTTATGTGGCCTGCACCGACAACAGCCAGAACCTTTCCTTTCCCTCTGACTTGTTGAATTCTACCAGCCAAAAACGCGTCTCTCTCATCAATCAAAACTTCTCCAGCACGTGGAGCTGCCTCTCTTGCTTCTTCCATCATAGTTGTCAATAAATCGGAGTCCTCGACTAATTCATCGAGGTCAAATTCTTCATCATCATCTTCCCATAGCAGTGCATTCAAAACTCGCCATTTTTCTCTTAAGCCCATTTTTCTCCAAGCCCGTCTTAAGGTGATAACCACATCTCTGTCGATAAGGGCATGATCTATTCTATTCTCCTTAGCCACCTCGATAGCCGCGAGTAATTCAGCTCCGGGTTTTTCTCCTGTTTCCATGCCCATCCGTCTCTGTTGTGCGGCCAGAGCAGATTGTAGCAAGATCATCGAAGACCTTCCTTCACTGATTATTTTCAATAGGTCGTCATTATCTAAATCGTCAGGCTGTTGCAATGATTTTAATCTAGAATCACAGAGCTCAACAGCAACCAAGTTTGGTTTCCATTCATCTATTTGTTCTCTTACTAATGCCACAGATGCAGTACTTACATGGGCAGTTCCAATAATTCGTAAATTATCGTCGATATCAACTATATTCTGCCCCATCACATCACCTCAATCGATTGCTCGCATAGCCGCATACATGTCTGCGTGCTCACGCACATCGTGTACCCTGATGATATCGACTCCTTTGGATGGAGCCATTGCGGCGATTCCTAAACTTCCGGCTAACCTCTCTTCACTATCGTTCCGGCCAAGCAAATCTGCAAACATACGTTTCCTGCTTACCCCCCACATTAATGGCATATCTTGCTTGGGGGTAATCTCTTTCCCTGCGGCCAATAAAGATAGATTATCCTCCAGTAATTTGCCAAATCCTATTCCTGGATCAGTTACAATCATTTCAGGATTTAATCCTAAATCGACTAACTTTCCGGCTGTTTTTTCAAGCCTTTCACGAACTTCTGATACTACATCACCGTAACTTGGGTTTTTTTGCATATTTTCTGGTAATCCTTGCATATGCATTATACAAACAGGACATTTGTTTTCTATGATTACATCTGCCATGTTCGGGTCGGATAAGGAACTTACATCATTCACCATATCTGCCCCTAAATTTAGAGCGGCCTGAGCCACAGAAGCATGTCTGGTATCTATTGAGATTCCAACATTAGGAAGAGCGGTTCTAACCGCCTTAATTACAGGTAATACCCTATTCATTTCTTCATCTAAGGCTACAGGTTCTGCCCCTGGTCTTGTAGACTCACCGCCAATATCTAGCCAATCTGCCCCATCCTCTACCATTTGCTTGGCACGTGATATAGCATCGTCAACCGAATCAACTCTTGATTCCGCATGAAAAGAGTCAGGGGTTATGTTCAGAATCCCCATAATTCTTGGAAAACCATCGCTTCGGCGATTTAGAATAGGTCTCCAGTCGGCCATTTCATGCCATCCATTAGACGTATCCTTTATGATGTGACGGAGCGGCAATCCCTCAATGGTTATGGGCGAGGAGCCTAATGATAGGGGAGAAATCCCCTCGCAACAGGGCATTGCGGCTGCCGCAAAAGAGGAATTGCCCTCCAATGATGCACTCGAGTTAATGGAGTCAATTCTTCAACGTCTTCAACCTAAAGACAGGCATGAAATCCGAGATATGATTACCAATCGTGGATGGTTATCAGGTGTATTATTGATGATGTCTGGGTTATTCTGGTGGATTTCTGTCCAGAAGGGTTCTGATGCTCTAAATAACGGAGACATCCCGATCTCTCTTTTGGGTGATTTTGAATTTTCTGCACTAGCAAAAATTGTGCCAATCATTGTTTTCTTTGCTACCGTAGTTTGGAGTGTTGGGAGAGAAAGAGGTCATGCTCCGATGTCAAACATAGGAGGTTTGCTAGTAGTTCTTGCTTTGTATTACATACTAGAGCCAATTGGTTTTGCTCTACTTACCGACCAAGTTAGCAATCAAACTGCAATTTTTGGCACATTACGTCTTCTCGCATTAGCCGTTATGATACATTATTCGGCTAAGTTATTCATCGATGCTTGGCTTCTTCAGTGGGTAAGATTGCAAATGATACACATGCCTGTAGATTTAATCCCACAATTCAATGACTCATCTGATATGAGTCAGGCTGATGAAGTCGGGCCTTCCGCATAATCTACATGAGCGCCCCTCGCCAAAGGATTTCAGTCCTCAGACTGGGTCATAGAAGGGAACGTGATAAACGAATAACAAGTCACCTTGGTTTGACCGCCAGAGCATTTGGGGCAGACGAAATTATTTTGTCCGGTGAAGAAGATAGCTCAGCACTTGAAACATGGAATTCCGTAACCGAAAGGTTTGGCGGAGAATTCGCGTGTAGATATGAACCTAAACCACTGTCTTTTCTTCGTCGATTTTCCCAAGATGCCGGAGATGGGGAACCAGGTCAAATAGTACATCTTACCATGTATGGAGAGTCTTGGAGAGAATCGATTGAATCAATTGAAAGTGATCGCCCAATGGTTATTGTTGTTGGAGGCACTAAGGTTCCAGGTGAAGTGTTTAGGTTGGCAAATTACAATATTTCCATCGGTAACCAACCTCATTCAGAAGTTTCAGCGCTTGGTGTATTCCTTCAATCATTAATTGGTCAAATCGATGAATCTAAGCACTTTCAAGGTGGAGAAATTCAGGTAGTCCCTAGTGTAGATAGAAAGCAGGTAATCAGTCTTGAAGAAGAGTGAAATCACTCTCAATGATTAATAGGCTCTTTCGGGCAGCATCGCTGATGTCGGAGAACCCTCCCGGCAGGGGATTCATTCCCGGCGCTGGGGTTTCAGGAGTTACCGAACCCCCTATTTTCCCTGATGCTGCCGATGCATTACTAGATTCTAATGCACCAGAGCCCGCTTCAGGTGCTGATGGTTTACTGCTTTTAGCCGATGGAACACGGTACAAAGGGCGATTATTTGGCGCGCCGGTGATTGCAGAGGGTGAGTTGGTTTTCACTACTGGTATGGCTGGATATCAAGAGAGCCTCACCGACCCTTCCTTTGCAGGACAGGTCCTTACCTTCACTTGGCCATTACTAGGGAATTATGGAGTCCATCCTGGAACTTCCGAATCAGCAGGCGTTTGGCCAAGAGGGGTTGTCTGCAGACAATTGATGGAAGTACCAGACCATAGAGATTCAATTGGTAGTGTCCATGATTTTCTTTTTGCTCACGGTGTTCCCGGAATACAAGATATAGACACTAGAGAATTGACTCGTAGAGTCAGAGAACACGGAACGGTTCTGTGTATTTTTGGCCCTGCAGAAGCAGAGAGGGAAATGCTAGTTCGTCTTGATGAAATGACACCCCCAGACGCAGAGGATTTAGTGGCAGAAGTGACTTGTGAAAATGCAGTCATAATCAACCCCGGGGCGACAGATAAGGAAGGTAAACCTCTTCCTAGACTTGCAGCAATTGATTGTGGTGTAAAGTACAATATTTTACGAGAACTATCTCAACGTTTTGAGGTTGTATGGTGTCCTGCCACAACAACATTCGATGAGATATTGAAGTGGGAACCCGACGCATTTTTCGCCTCAAATGGGCCAGGCGACCCTGCTCATCCAGGTGCTGCAAAAACTGCGAGAGATAGTTTATCCTCGGCGGTTAAAGCAGGTTTGCCAGTAATGGGTATTTGTCTAGGTCATCAATTAATGGGATTGGCCGCTGGCCTTCGTACCTACAAACTTAGATATGGTCACAGAGGTTCTAACCAGCCTGTAGTTGACTTAGAAACTGGTAGAGTGTATATCACTAGTCAAAATCATGGATTTGCAGTCGAGGATCCAGAAAAAGGAATGCTCGCACCACACCCATCTGGTGTTTGTTCGGCACGCGGAGGTAACGAACTAGATGCTCCATTCAAGGTCAGGCACGTTAATGCAAATGATAGAACGGTAGAAGGTTTAGATTTGATTGGAAAGAGGGCATTTACCGTTCAGTATCATCCAGAGGCTTGTCCTGGTCCACATGATGCTTCACCCTTGTTCGATAGATTCGCTAGTATGGTAAATGACCATTTAGCAGGAATTCCTATTCCTACATCTGGGGGCGAAAATTAATGCCTCGTCGAGATGATTTGAAACGAATTGTAATTTTAGGAAGCGGGCCGATTCGAATTGGCCAAGCCGCTGAATTCGATTTTTCAGGCAGTCAGGCATGCCGAGCATTAAGGGCCGATGGTTACGAAGTAATTCTGATTAATTCAAATCCGGCAACAATCCAAAATGATCCTGAAATGGCTGATAGAATATACATCGAACCATTACTTCCCGAAGTAGTCAAGAGAATTTTAGAAATTGAAAAACCAGATGCTCTACTTGCTGGAATGGGTGGTCAAACTGCTCTCAACATTGCTTCCGCACTTGCACATGATGGTAGCTTAGACGAATTAAATGTGGAGTTAATAGGCTGTGATTTAGTATCAATCGATGAAGCCGAAGATAGAGATTTATTCAAACAAGTTTGCGAGGAAATAGATCTTCCTGTCTGTAAAGCGATAGCATGTGATTCCATCGAGGCAGTCATTGAAGCTGCGGATTCACTCGGTGGTTTTCCGCTATTAATTCGTCCCGCTTTTACTCTAGGAGGCCTTGGTGGAGGCACCGCTCATAATATGGGTGAATTAGTCGAAATCGCCAGCCAAGGTATACTACATTCTGCTATTGGGCAAGTACTCATTGAAGAAAGCATACTTGGTTGGCAGGAACATGAATACGAAGTTATGAGAGATGGTGCAGATAATGCAATCATTGTCTGCACTATGGAAAATATTGACCCGATGGGCGTACATACTGGTGAATCGGTGGTCGTAGCTCCTCAACAGACACTTTCAGACAGGGATCATCAGATGTTACGTGATGCTGCTCTTCGCTTAATCAGGAGATTAAACATTAAGGGCGGTTGTAATGTTCAATTTGCAGTCGAGCAGTCTACAGGCGATTATCGAGTGATAGAAGTCAATCCAAGAGTTTCAAGGTCATCCGCTTTAGCAAGTAAAGCCACAGGTTATCCAATAGCTAGAATGGCAGCCCTAATCGCAGTAGGCTATACTTTAGATGAGTTACCGAACCCAATTACAGGTGAAGGAACAACTGCTGCTTTCGAACCGACATTAGATTATTGTGTTGTGAAAATTCCTCGCTGGCCTTTTGATAAATTCAGGACCGCAGATAGAACTATCGGGACTTCCATGAAGTCTACGGGAGAAGTAATGGCAATTGGGCGCTGTTTTGAGGAAGCCTTCCTCAAGGCTTGGGCGAGTTTGGAGTATGGTCAACCCCATCCTAGGCCATTGACCATGGCGGATGCATCAGGAGGTGAGACTATGGATGACAGAGCAAGCGAACCATTGCCTGAAGCACTTCTAATTGATTGGCTTAGGATACCAACTGATAGAAGAATGGGTGCGCTCTTTGAGGCATTTAGAAGGGGGTACTCAATTGAAGATGTGAGGGATGTTTCAGGTGGAGTCACTCGTTGGTTCCTACACCGCTTTGAGAAAATGGCGGCACTTGAAACAGAAATACGGGCAGCAGGAGAATTGGGCATGAAAGCTGCAGATATTCCTATTGGAGAAATGCGAAGGTGGAAGGGAGCCGGCTTTACTGACTTACATATCGCAGATGCACTTGCTGGATTCCCTGCGAGTGGATTCAAATCATTACCGAAGGACTCAGATGAGGATGCAGTAATGAGGCGAAGACATGAGTTAGAAATTCATCCACGATTCCGTATGGTAGACTCTTGCGCGGCTGAGTTTGCTGCAGTAACGCCGTACTATTATGCAACCTATGAAGGAGGGTCGGCTCCAACTGGAATTGACCATGTCCCAGGTCTCGAGAATTTTACGAAACAACGCATAGTTGTTGTTGGCAGTGGTCCAATTAGAATTGGACAAGGTATAGAATTCGACTATGGTTGTGTTCATGCGGTCGGGGCAATCAGGGACTTAGGGCATGAGGCCATTATCATCAATAACAACCCTGAAACTGTTTCCACTGATTTCGATACAAGCGATCGACTTTATTTTGATCCATTAACATTAGAACACTCAGCAGAAGTGTTACTTCGTGAGAAAGCCCATGGGATTTTACTTCAATTCGGTGGTCAAACAGCAATTAATCTGGCTCTTCCATTAGCGGGAAGGTTGCCTCATTTGGAGGGTATGGGGCTTAACTTAGCGATGCAGGGGACAACTCCCGACGCGGTTGATGAAGCGAGTGATAGGGAACGCTTCGAGGAATTTGCAAAAAGGGTAGGGCTGAGGATGCCAAATGGTAGAACAGCAAGCACACCAGAAGAAGTTAGAGAAGCGGTTCAAGAGATTGGTTATCCAGTATTGATTCGCCCTTCCTATGTTCTCGGCGGCCGCGGTATGGAAATTTTATCCAATAATAGGCAATTAGATGCGTATATGGAGGAAGCGTATCTTTCTCCTGAAAGGCCATTATTGGTAGACGAATATCTGGGTAATGCAATGGAATTAGATGTCGACGCAGTTTGTGATGGAACCGAGGTTCTAATCGGTGCGATTATGGAGCATCTCGAAGAGGCTGGAATTCATTCTGGAGATTCAACTTGTTTTATTCCCCCTCAAAATATCTCAAAGAAAATTTTAGCCCAAGTCGAAGATTGGACAAAAAAAATTGGAATTCAGTTAGGAATTAAGGGTTGCTTCAATATTCAATATGCGATTCGGGGAGAGACTTTGTACGTTCTAGAAGTCAACCCTCGTGGGTCTAGAACATTTCCATTTGTCGCCAAGGCTACGGGTGTTCCTCTAGCCAGAATAGCTGCTAGACTAACTCTGGGAGAAAAATTAGCCGACCTTGATTTCCCCGAACCACAGACCGAAGCAGTGTGTGTCAAAGCTCCGGTTTTCCCATTCATAAAACTACGAGGACTAGACCCTGCGCCAGGTCCGGAAATGAAGAGTACTGGAGAGGTTATGGGAAGTCACAAGCGTGCAGCAGCAGCTTATCTCAAGGCACGCTTGGCAACCGAACTTCCGGTGCCAATAGAAGGTGGTGTATACATCACGGTCAAGAATGCTGACAAACACGATGTAATTCCTTTGGCTCAGGAATTGGAGGAGATGGGCTTTACAATTTATGCAACAAGGGGGACTGCTCACGTTCTCAGAGATTCAGGCGGTGTAGATGTGCAGACCTGTTATCGAATTACTGAGGGACTTACTCCCGATGCACTCGATCTTATGAGGCAGGGTAAAATTCACCTAATTATCAATACACCAAGAAATACCGGTGGAGCCGTTTTAGATGGAAATATGATGCGTAGGTTAGCCGTCGAGCTAAACATTCCGTTTGTTACCACTATGGCCGGTGCCCGTATGGAAGTGCAAGCAATTGCAGAAGCGAAAGAGGGTATTCCCGAGCCAAGATTACTGGATATCGCTATTCTAAATTAAGGATGTGGGAAAATCGAACTTATCACAAACTACGGATTAAAGGGAATATTAGGATTCTTTTTGGGGGCTACTGCTGCATTTTTAGTTAGCATATCATTGAAAGCGATGAGGATTATCGCTTTGGCTCAAGCAGCATTTTTGGGTTTCCTAGCAATTTCAGGCATCATCACAATCAACTTTGGTCGTTTGCTAGAAATAATAACCGATATTGTTAGATGGCTTGCAAACTCACTTGAATCGATATTTTCTTCAATATTGGAATTAGGTTCTTTTGGGGCCGGTTTTGCTGGAGGATTCATCGGCACTACTGTACTTTTAGAAGCGTTAAATGATGATGCTTGAGTTACGAACTAAACAAATCAACGGCATCTTTTCTTCCAATTTCCAAAATCAATGCCGAGGCTTTTGGTCCGTGTTTTCTACCTAACATCGCCAAATACAGCGCAGTGTAGGATTCTCTACCACTAATTCCAGATTTAGCAGCAGTAGTTCTAATCGTAGTACTAATCTCTTCATCAGACCAATTAATTTCTGAAAATTGTTCTGCCAGCTTAGATAAGAAATTCATTTGACTATCGTTCAATTCAGCCCGAGTATCATCCTCAATTTTACTTCTTATCTGAATTCTTGCATCTTCTGGGAAATGAATACTCGATATCCAGTTTCGCATTCTAGTGAGTCGTTTTCTGAGGGCAGAGTTTGGTTCACCAATTAGGTGGCTACTATTTCTAAGGGAACTCCAAACATCTTCGTCTGATGCTTTAATTTGCGCTAACATAGCCAGATGCCTGAAGGACACACCAGCAACGGAGTCAGCAGGATTAGATCCTCTGTCGATTTGACTTAACCGCATAGCTCCGGTTTGAGTTACAGCTGCAACTTTCTGTCTTTTTGTTAGTTCTTCAGATTCAACATTAGGTGGGTCCGCAACTAATCTCTCATACTCATCAGCCATCTGGAATAGTGCTCCTCCAGTATTGAAATCGATATGGCGGTTCATCTTTGACCCAGCTATCAGATATCGAATAATTTCAGGAGGTACTAGGTTTAATGCCTCTATCGGTCCTATTGTATTTCCCGAGGAGGAAGACATAGGCCCTGCTCCCTTTACCTGTATCCATTCATACACCATCTTGGAAGGTGGTTCTGAACCTAATAATTTGCATATTGGCAGTCCGGTATCAAAGGAACCGCCCGCCGCTCCGTGGTCTTTTCCTGCAGGCTCACAGGTTACGCCATGGATTCCCCAGCGGGCGGCCCAATCAATTCTCCATGGCAGTTTCCCCTCTGCTTTTCGAATATCGGCAGTACCTGAATTCCCGTGTCTATCAATCCAATGGACAAATGGTTTTTCGTAACCTGTAACCGTTACTTCATCCATGCTCCCATCTGAACCGAGAGGTTTGTATGGAAACCAATTATCGTCCAATTCTCTTCCAGATATTGATTCAATAATTTGTTTTATTTCATCTGCCTTTTCTATAGCGGCATCTATTTTCTCGGCAAATTGCCCATTTTGATATGTCTCATGATTCATTATCACCTCAGGGTATACTCCGATTTCAGTAAGAGCATCCAAAAATGGGCCTAGGAAGTGCTCAGCGTATGATACTCCACCATAATCTGGCTTACCTTCGGAGTCAGGTGCAGGGATAAATGCTAGAGGGCATCCAATAAATTGTTCATATTCATCAGAGAGAAATGGATATACTCTCCGAAGAGGATCCATAGAGTCAACAAT
>Ga0208763_1000044_pt1 | contig 29587 bp, 29 predicted proteins | sample ETNtaG_20_FD_185756 | JGI IMG/M metagenome (GOLD analysis project Ga0208763, IMG submission 185756) | Marine microbial and viral communities from oxygen minimum zone, Eastern Pacific Ocean - ETNP201306PF45B (SPAdes) (version 2) | ecosystem: Environmental > Aquatic > Marine > Oceanic ... | reverse complement strand
CTCTTGACTGGCCTCAGCAGTCAGGATACAGTCACAAGCGGCAGCAGCAAGTAAACCTGCATCTTCCATTGGCAAGCCATTACCCAATGCTACTGCTAATGCTGTCGCGGCAGCATCATGAAGACCAATCTGTTGTTTTGGCGTGGGAGATAAACAATCAAAATGAATCACATCTCCTTCAGATTGATAGAGAGTCACACCATTCACGCCACCCAAAACAACCAATGCATCCCATTCGTAGGTAGATATCAGTTCAGAAGCAGCAGAGGTAGAATCGAACGAACCCAAACGACGGCGTAATAATTCCATACCTCTCATCTCAACTAAGACAACTGTAGCACCTCTAGAACGTTCTAATCCAGTCAGTTTTGGGTCCATAATGATAGGAATTCCATTCTTTTTTGCAGTATTGATTAATGTTGAGGCACTTGAAACAGTAACTGCACCATTATCGTAATCTGAGATTACAAGAGCGCAGCTATTTGCCAATTGTTTTAATGCATTAGTTGCTAATTTTTCCGACATTGAATCCTCAATAGGATCCAAAGGACCTCTGTCGGCTTGAAGTAATATCTGGCTTTCCTCTAGTAGACTTTCCCTACTTCCAAAGAAACGAATTTTCACCAGAGTATGTCTGTCTTGAACCGACTCTATTCCATTAATTGCAATCCCGTCCTCAATCAACATATCTACAATTGCATTACCTTCTCTGTCATTTCCAACAAATGTGTGAAAATCAACATCTAAACCTATTGAGTGAAGCCCTCTTGCGATATGAGCTGCAGCACCTGGACTCTCATCGGTTTGGAAAATTTTGAGAACCGGTACGGGGGCAATTGAATTCAGATTATTCGCATACCCATGGTGATAACGATCTAACATAACATCACCCAACAATGTCACCTGAGAACCTTCCATATCATTGAGGCTGGAACGTAATCGCCTTAGAGATTCAATGCGGGAGACGGTATCTTCGTCAATCGCCATGTGCCTTCGAAAGGTGGAGGGCGAATGAGGTTTGGGGGTGTTAAAAGGTGAAATCTGACCGACTAACTCAAGCCGTTAAGTTGTCTCCGCAAAGTATGGCCGACCTCTGCGGGAGTTGGATTTATGATGGACCAGCCGCAGATAGACTCTGGCAGAAATCAGCGATTGGTAGTCCTGCTGGTCAGGGAAAACTAGAGTTATCTCCTGTGGAAACATTGTTTGTTCACTATCACAGGCACTTAGAACTACCAACAAATGATTGGATGAAAAATTCCTTAATCGAAAACTCATTACTTTTGCAAGAATATTCTATTCTTGAAGCTTTACGAGTCCCTGGAAATAAAGTAGTTCTATCGAAAAATATTGGACTCATCTCTCAACAAATCCATCCTAAGTCTTGGGCTGCTCGATGGACCTCTAATACACATCCAAGAAATAGTAAACCAGTTTCAGAAGTAAGATGGTTTCATGAATCTGAAAAATTAGATTCAACTGAGTTGTATCAATGGACTATTGACGTAATTAATTCAGGAAGAATTCCCGAAGTATTGGTTGTTGACGGGGAATTGAGTGTTGTTACATACCACCTTTCCTCTGAAAATCCGGTCGGTTCTTTACAAAATAATCGAGACTTAGAGTCTTTGACTAACCTTTCAGGAGGGATAAAATCTGCTGATGGGATGCTTTTTCCCGCCAAAGGTTGGAACATCCAACAAATTGGCGTACCTACTTCAGAAGGCATGCATATCGATTCAATAACATGTGAAATTGTTCAAGGATTAAATCCGCTATCTGAAGGCGCAACGATTCTTTCAGACTTGCTAAAAAGAGGTCTTGTGATACGTCCTGGATTCAAGTACGGCACTAGGTGGAGGTGTTATGACAAGCCTCTCGGAGAAGATCACGCACCTTTCCTCGTAATCCTCCCTGAAGACGCACCGAAGGATTGGGCTGGTGCTTGTCTCGCTTCTAGATTGGCTTCGGGTGTAAACAAAATTTGGTTACATCCAGTTAGCCAAGGGGGCTCTTGGAATTATCTAGCAATAAAGAGACCACCAGCAGACTCACGATGGTCAAATCCGAATAAACGGTGATTGATTCACTTTTACTCGCTAAAGTATACCTCTCCGCCTACAAAAATATGGTTAGCCAATTTGGTCTGCCAACAAAGCCCATGGGTCGAACGGTTGCTACTTGGAGAATGAGGGGGGAAGAAAGAATAGAGGGTTGGAAGCAGTTTCACAGAACATTGAGACAACAAGAGCGTTCAGCTTACGAATCGATGATTAATGCCGCAAGAAACAGAGCGGCAGCTTGTGGAATGATACCCACTGTCGATCCAATGGAACCAATATTTCTAGCAATGTTGGTCGAAGCATACGAGAGAATATCCAAAATCGAAGATGAAATTGAGAGGATGAGGGATGGATAAAGGATGGATCCTAGATTGCCATTTAGATATGGAAAGCGAATGTATGAGTTTGTGGGTAAAGAAGGATCAAGGGGGGGTTCAACAAATCCTGATGCCGTGGTCATTCACCATACATGTTCATGGAGAATCTCACAGATTGGACGAATTAGGAAGAGCCCTTTCTAGACCCGAATATCAGCGTCCATTTGGACCATTGTCATTGAGGAAAGAGAGACATCGGATATCACATGAGGACTCCAAAAAGGAGGAGTTATTGGCAGTTAGTTTGCAGAAACCATCGAAAATAAGAAGCATTGCAGAGATGATCGATGCAAATGGTTCATGGCGAAACTTCGAAATCTTTTCCGTCGATCCAAAAATTACTCAGAAATTTTTACTAGATCTCAAAACCCATCCATTTGGAAGAGTGGAAATAAGTGGGGACCAAATCCTCCCCTTGGATACGATAGACGTATTCGATTGGGAAATCCCACCACTTAGAATCATTGAGCTTGATGTTTGTTGCATGGATGTAAATGGTAAAAGAAAGGCCAGCGCACCAATTTCTAGTATCACAATAGTTGACAAAGGGGTAATTAATTCCGAAAGTCAGTCATTCAGTCAAACTCTGGTTGCTGACGCATATACTTGCTCTGCTCATATGCTAGATGATTTTCATAGAAGAATAGAGGAAATTAATCCGGACATTGTAATCACCCATGATGGAGATAATGTCGACATTCCTGCATTGATTAGACTTGCCGAGCAGTCTGGAATGAAATTGAATATTGGTAGAAATGGAAGAGAAAGTAAAACAAGGTCTAAGGAACGAGTTAATTGGAGCTACGGTAGGATTCTGAGAAAGGAAGCTTACCATTCCTTAGAAGGCCGATTACACATTGATATGGGACGCTCATTCATAGCTAAAGAGGGAGGAATCGAGGGATTAATCGAGTTATCAAGAATTTCTGGATTACCTGCAGCGGATTTATCTAGATTATCACCGGGTTCAGCGATTTCAGCCATGCAGATTCGTCAATCGATTGAAGATGGAGTATTGATTCCTTGGAAAAAGAATAGGCCTGAGGATATGAAAGATGGTAAACAAATAATGTTGGCTGATCGAGGAGGACTGTACTTAGATCCAATTGTTGGTGTCCACCAAGGTGTTATCGAGCTAGATTTTGCAAGTTTATTCCCCAGCATAATTGCAACGAGGAACATCAGTCCTGAAACTATGAATTGCAAGTGCTGTGCTCTAGAACCCAACTATTCAAAAAAAGATGGAAGATTATCTTTGAATGTTAAAATAGCCTCCGCTGAAATTCAAAGAAGGAAAAAAAATAATGAAAATCGGAGACTTTTCGTGCCCGAACTTGGATTACATGTTTGTACGAAGAGACATGGATTCCTAGGTAGAGTTGTAGCTCCTATAATTGAAAGAAGGAATGTATTGAAAGAAAAAAGACGGATTAAAGGAGACGTCTGGGACAGAAGACAAAATGTTCTGAAGTGGATATTGGTAACTTGTTTCGGCTATACAGGGTACCGAAATGCTCGCTTTGGTAGAATAGAATGTCACGAGGCAATTTGCGCTTGGTCTCGTGAAATACTCCTGACCACCATTGAAGAAGCAAATAAGGAGGGATGGGATTGTATACACGCTATAGTAGATGCCATTTGGATTAAAGATAGAATGAATCGAAGTGATCAAGAAAAACGAAATTCATACCAACGTCTGATGGCTAGAGTTGATGCATTGGTTGGTATACCTCTTGAACTGGAACATGAATATGATTGGATTGCATTCATTCCAAATCGGACTACAGGAGTTGGAGCACTTACCAAATATTATGCAAAGATAGGAGAAGATTGGAAAGTAAGAGGGATTGAATTACGTCAGCATTCAACATGCAAGTGGATAAGGAAATTACAAAAAGATATGATGGAAGATTTAGCCGAAGATCCATTCGGAATTGGCCCTGTAATCGCAGCTCAACGAGTTGAAGATGAAATATCTCGTATGAGTAGGGGAGAGGTGCCATTAAATCAATTGATAGTAGGTAGAAGAGTAAGGTATGAAACAGGTAATCATCGTGTAATGAATCTGACAGCAGGAGCTCTTCTCCGTGCCAAAGAACTGGAACAAACTGCACCTCCTGGAAGGAAAATTCGTTTTGCTGTAACTGGCTGGAAAAGAGTACAGCCTAGCGATAGGGTTCGATTACAATCAGAAATAGAGTTAGGAACTAATTCTATTTCAGGGGAGAAAGGAGATGCTGAGTTCTATACTCCACTCGCCGTTCGGGCCGCCACATCCATACTGTCACCTTTCGGTTGGAATGAAGATGATGTAGCTGCAGGCTCGAAGAGGCAATCAAGCCTAGAGGCTTGGACATGACGATATTCTAGAAGTGAGGTTTGGCCTAATGGTAATTGCGCCCAGATCATTTGCCTATTAACAGAAGAAAGATGTAATCGATTTCTTATTAGACCACGATTGAATTTTTTCAAGCGTATTTCACTGACTCTCAATGTATCATCTGAAAATTCTCTGAGAATGTTTCGCATTTCCTTGCTTAATGGGGGTGAAGAATTACGACTTGATGTGATAATAACCAAGGATTTTGAATCCTTACTAATATCCCTACATCGTTGAAGTGTAGCCTTCAGCAAAGAGCGTCCTTCCGGCTTCTTTAGTTGAGTATCCATAAACATCCTAGGTATTTCCGAAATTACGATTATTCTTCCCTCTCTCATCCTATTTGGTGAATCTTTTGAATTCGCTTCGTTAGCCAACCGTTGAATAATCGACGCTGTTTGATGAGCAGTGAAACCGCGACAAATATGGAATTTAGATAAGGCCTTATGGTTGTCACAGCCACGTATTCGCAACAAAGTGAGAAGAGGGGAAGGATCGAATGCCATCCCTCCATCAATCCAATGCACTGGCCGAGATTCTGACAACTCATTTGCAACCATTCTCAATAATGAATCTTGGAATTCCATCCTGTCTTGGTCAACAAGGAGTACTGTGGGCGCCTTAGGTTTAGGCAATACTAGATCTATTGCTGAATCGCCCCAAGAAATGCCATTTAGTCTAGACATATATTGAAGGCAACATAAATCACCTATCAATTAGCCAACAAGAGAGAGGTGTTGGAGTGGATAGTGAAAGTAATAAATCACAATAATTGTGATTCGTCTTCTCCATTTGTAGGCTTATTATTTGGTTTAGGATCAGACGTAGGAATCAAGGAAATTGCCAATAAAAGAAAAATAACCATGATAGCATTGCTCGGTTGAACAAGCCAAGAAAGAGGACTATCACCATTGAATGATGATTGTGCAGTAAGTGTGACTGGCACTCTTTGCTCGAGTCCAAAAGAGTCTACAAACACGAGTTCGCCTTCTGCAATCATACCTGGTGTCAGTAATCCATCGGGAACTATGTTGAGGATAACATCGGGACATGCTTGTAGTTCCCCTTCAGTCTGAACTGTGGCAATTCTGGAGAGTGCTCCTTCGACAGCAATAGAGTATGTTCGTGACTCTGTACCTAGGCAAGATATTGATAGTGTAATTTGGGAATTTTCATCCCAGGGAATAATCCCTGTAAGATGCTCTGAGGATATTCGATGCCCTATGGAATACCAGTCTAAGTCAATGTTCCAAGGCTCTTCCCCTTCACAACCTATTGTACCTCGAATATATCCCGAACCCTGAGACATTTGGGCAGCGCTAGCCAATTCAATTGTAGATTCACCTTGGTCTATTGAGACGACACGGGGAGAAGAAGCCCCTGGGTTTGCAGAGGTGAAAATATCGATTTCTAATTGACATGGGTATTCTGAAAATAGTGTTGCCAATATCGATTCTTGGTCTAAAATTTCTAATGGACCTCTGGGGGGTAATACATCAACAGTTGGGGGGTTATTAGGATAATCAAAATGAATTATTGCTTCTTCAGAGTCAAGGTATTGTATTGTAGCAGTCCATTGTACCAATCGACCACGACTATCTCGTATCTGCATGCCACTAGCACCGAGTTGATCACCTTCAGAGAAAGTATCTCCTGGCGCACCACTATCACGGCCTCGTTGCATTGCTGCGTCGCCATCAGCTTCGAGAATTTTTAGCCACGCTTTTTCCGGGTCGGTATTCACTAGATTGTTAGCAAGATCTCCGTTATTCTGATCTTGAATTTCAACAATAACTCCATGTCCAGGTAAAGCCGAGTCGAAACCTGAGTCGGTTCGTAGGGTAAGTCGAATCCATTCTTTAGGTGCAATTGGAATTTCTAAGTATGAACCTCCTTCAGATATACCTTTTATTGTATAGTTTGAAGCATTTTCATTCACCTGAACACCTCTCTTGACTCCAATTAAATCAAGAGTTGTGGATGCGGGTAAAGCAGGTATAGCACCATTGCCATTCCAATTACCACTAGCCATTATTCCCCAATCCCCAATACCATTCCAATTACTGGTGGGCAAATCACTGTGAACGTCATACAAATCCAATGCGCCCATCTGATGTAGCATTTCATGCACGACTGTACCCACACCTGAATGTACTGAAGAAATTGTGAAATGTTTAATCTCCCAATCTCCAATTTCTAATGGTTCTTGCATACCTGTGAAATGACTCCATAGGGAATCGGAACCTCCATTCATTTCCTGAGGTTGGGCGGAATGAAGAATTAGAATTCTGTCAATAACTCCATCAGAGTTTAAGTCCCAATTAGATAGATCCACTCCTTGCAATTGATCTGTAGCAACATCCCGAAGCAACGTTTCAGCACCGTTACCATCAGCACCATGGTCTCTCTCCCCATCAACATCTTCCCCCCAATTTTTGACACCATATGGCGCTTGCCAAACTTCGTCAAACAATGTTACAGATAATGTAGAGGCTCCTGCAGTCATTTGCTGAATATATTCAATTGCTGAGCCTTCACCAGTTAGAATGTCTGAGGCGACTGAGTTGGGAAATTGGTTATTTGGAAATTCCACCTGTAGCACTAACCATCTTTCTTCTTGCTGAACTCCCAACAGCTGAAGGCCGCTATCAACATCATCGTTAACTCGGTTAGAGGTCCACTCATCTACAAATTCTGAGTTGAAATGGACAAAAAGGGCACCTAACAACAATAGGGTCACTAGCCCCACCCTAAGGCCTTTCATATCTGCGACGAACATATCCGTTCCCTTGAAGGGAACGGATTGTTGGATAGTTCTAAATTAAATTTTTATGGTAATTTATCATATTCTGCAGAATAAAACTGCAAAGATTGTTTTCTCCAATTTAGTGAATGAGAATTTGGTTCATCCAACCAATTTAATCCATCTAATTTGATTTGATTATTATCAATCAAAGTACGAATATCGATTGGCAACGGAGACCCATTACAACCAGTGATAGTCAAGCGATTTATTGAATTACGATGAATAATTTCTCTCAAAGCCAATTGCTCATTTTCATCTAGACATATTGCGCTTGGCCGTAAAATTGGTATTCTTTGATTCAACCAACTTTCGTTTATTGAGGGACATGCCCCTTCACAAGAACAATCGACTAAGGCGATTTTTTCTATTGTTCCATTTTTATTTACAAAATTGGAAAACTCTAGATTTCGTGGCCCCAATGGTCCTTCAGGTACTGTTCGCGAGATAGACTCAGCAATTATCAATACAGTTATCGAAATTATAATTCTGAGTCCTTCGAAAATATCAGGAAGAGTCAATATCAGCAGTCCACCGACAATGCCAAAAATTCGATTTCTAAATCGACTTCGACCTTGTTCCACAAGACCAAATAAACGAGATAATGAAAGAAATAATGTTGAAGTAAAAAATAGAATTAAGATCCAAGATATACCACTAGCCAAGCCAAAAATTTCGGAGGCGTCGTATCTTGGAGTAACTGAGGAGATTGAGTCAAGTTGTATACTCGCCTCGATATATTTTGGAATCATACTAAACCACACCCAGTACAAAATGCTTGGAACGATTAAAGCATTCAAAACCAGATAGGAATCAAGCCACTTCTTTTCGTTTTTTAGAAGGCCATCATTAGCAAAGACCCTCAAATCAATAGAGAAGAAAGGCAATGAAACTACAGAGGAAATAATGATTACTGCCATGAATCTCATTTCAACCCAATCATAGGGTCCATAGACAGATAATGCGCCGGATGGAGATTGTGAATGCACCCAATTATTGAGAATTGTCTCAATCCAAATTGTGGTGACCGCGGAAGAAATGAGGAAAACAAAAACACCCCTTCGAATTACGGAATGTAATTCTTCAAAATGGTAAGTGACCGATTTACGCCCATCTTGAGGCATATTTGCCATTTCACATCACATCGTGGACGGTTGGTTCTGCTTTAGCCGAACGGACAGTTCGATACACACCATACGAAGCCCAAGCTGCTATGAACCAAGCGCATCCAATTATGAAGTCATGTTGACCATTATTGGCTGACCAGTTAACTGCGAAGAAGAATGAGATAACTGCCACTAGCCCTCGCCTTAGTCCTTGGGGGTATGCCAATTCCATTGCTAAATACTCAGGACCAGGGCCATATCGCCTTTCCATGATTTCTCTTTGGAAAACTGCACCTACAATCAAGGCAGTTAATGATGTCCAGTAAAATAAATTACCACTTTCAAACACTCTATCGGAAAGTTGCTTTTGGCGCTCTTTTTCCTTTTCCGCCTCACTTTCTTCGAGGACAAAGAGTGTTTGATAATCTCCAACGGCAACTGTTCGGGTTTGCAAGGTTGCATCACCATCACCCGCTGCAATGGAGCCGGGTGGGTTGATGGAGAATGTTAGGACGTTCCAGTAATCATATTCATTCGGAATTCCATCTCCATTGACTGAATTGCCTGCTATACTGAAGAGTATTGTTTCAGAATCAGACGAAGGGGCAGTCCAAGTGACAGTCCAGACTCCATCACTGGTTTCTGAATGAGAAATTGCATTTTCATCTCCATCCGCTTGCCTAATTTCCTGGGAATCATCCCAAGAGAAAGACCCAGCGCCGTTATCTGTTAGGAGGAAGCCGGCTTTCGTATTACCATCTGCACCTGCTAATGTCACGGAATCAGCAACTGTGATTACAAACTCGTACGATTGACCGGACTCGTACATTACCGGGACTCCTGAGACCATAACTACGGCTCTATCGCCAGGACTAGCATAATGGCAGGTGCACCCGTATTTTGCAGTCTCTTGATTGTCAGAATTAAGATATGGCGGGCCTCCACTGTTGGCGAATGCTGGGATTGCTAATAATCCAACTAGGAGTAATGCAACAAGCAGCTTTGTTGACCGGACCATCATCAAGACCTCCTGTTATCCTTGCGACCTAGTCAAACACATAACCCTTGCTTGTTCGCCTCCCCTAGGGAGGCGGTGTAATCTACAACTCCTTGACTGCAGCATTGAGTTCGTTCATCATCTTCTTTCCGTCACCAAAAAGCATCATGGTTTTGTCCATGTAGAACAGATCATTGTCTACTCCGGCGTATCCTACGGATAGACTTCTCTTGATGATTACAACTGTTCGAGCAAGGTCTGCATCGATTATTGGCATTCCTGCTAATGGGCCTTCATTAGTTCTAGCGGCTGGATTGCATGTATCATTTGCCCCGATAATTAGCGCGATATCTGCCTCAGGCATTTCCGGATTAATTTCATCCATTTCGATTAATTGATCGTAAGGGACATTTGCTTCAGCCAATAAGACATTCATGTGCCCAGGCATTCTACCTGCAACGGGGTGAATAGCGTACTTCACCTCTGTGTCAAATTTCTCTGAAATCAAGTCTGCAAACTCCTTGACCTGGTGTTGGCATTGACTCACAGCCATACCATATCCTGGCACAATGATCACCTTCTGTGCTCCATCAACCATCATGGCTACTTCGTCTGCGTCGCTTCCAACCTTTGTACGAGTCAACTGCTCTTTGTCAGAGCCTCCGAACGCCTTGAATAGAACATCGATTAGTTCTCTATTCATTGCTTTGCACATAATGAATGTGAGAATTAGCCCGCTGGCACCAACCAAGGAGCCTGCGACAATCAAAACGCTGTTTGAAATTATGAATCCAGTAAATGCTGCTGCAATACCTGAAAGAGAATTAAGCAAGGAGACGACGACAGGCATATCCGCACCACCAATAGGTAATACCAACAATATACCAAGTAGACATGAGATTCCAATTATCGCAAATAGATAATCGGTCTCAGTAGGTTCTTGAATTGACAAGTAGATTAGGATTAGTGTACTAAGGAACAGCAACCCCTTAACTGGATTCAGCCAAGAGGGACCCCATGTTGGTGTACGAATCCATTTGCCAAATAATTCCACCCCGCCCTTGAGTTTCAGCATTGCTAGTAAAGATCCGGTTAGGGTCATCCAACCAACTAAAGCTGAAAGTCCGGCAGCAACAACCATTACTTCGAGTTCCAGACCTGATGGGAGTTCTAGCGTCTCATCTTCGATGTATTTCCAGGATTCTGAAAGCGCAACCAATGCTGATGCTGCACCTCCAAAACCATTGAACAAAGCTACCATTTCTGGCATACCGGTCATTTCGACTCGGAATGCCATGAACCAACCAATTAAGCCGCCAATTAGTAGCCCGCTACCTATAAGGATCCAGCCTTCAATACCATCTCCTAATTCCATCTGTAATACTGTAGTCAGAACAGCCACGAGCATCCCCATTGCTCCTAATTGATTCCCACGAGGGGCAGTTCTTGGATGAGACAACCTCTTCAAACCGAAGATGAATAATGATGCTGAAAGCAGATATCCAAGCCCAATCCATTGATCGTCAATCATCATTGACCACCTCTCTTCTTTCCAGCAATCATATTCAACATACGATTGGTTACTGCAAACCCGCCAACGACGTTAATCATCGCCAAAACTAGTGCTACGAATGCAAGAATTCCGCTGACTACTGTGTCGCCCCCTTCGTAAGCAACATTAGCCCCTAACAGAGCGCCAACTATACTGATTCCAGAGATTGCGTTGGCCCCACTCATAAGTGGAGTATGAAGAGTAGCGGGAACTTTGGTGATGAGTTCAAAACCCAAGAAAATAGACATCACAAATAGCGTTATTGAACCAATTAATACAGTTATGTCCATTACAAAACACCTCCTAACTTACTCTGTTTGTGATGTATTTTACCATCTGAGCAAATCAATACTCCACCCATTCCAGAGACATAGAAATCATCACCCTCTGGAGCTCCTACTAAGACATCGTCTTCGTCTGAAATTACTAATTCACCGTCATTAAAAATTGATGTTATGAAAGTCGTCAGGTTGTTTGAATATAACATCGAGGCTGTATTTGCCAATGTACCTGGCAAATTCTTTACTCCAATTATAGTCACACCATTTTCTGTTACGATTGTTTCACCTGCAACTGTGTCTTCACAGTTCCCCCCGACATCAGCATTCATGTCTACAATAACAGCACCTGATTTGAACGATTTAACCGCACTTGTTGGTACCGTGATAGGAGCTGGCCTTCCGAATATTCTAGCGGTTGTAATTATGATGTCTGCGTCGGATGCGACTCCACATACAGTGTCATTTACCTTCTGAATAAATTCCGGAGTGAGAGGTTTAGCATAACCAGATTCATCTTCAAAATCATCCATCCCATCAACTTCGATGAATCTGCCTCCAACAGACTCAATCTGTTCTGCCGCCGACTTCCTTACGTCCGATGCATAGACTACTGCACCGAGTCTTTTTGCGGTAGCAATCGCTTGCAATCCTGCAACTCCACTACCCATAATCACAACTTTCGCCGGTCTCACAGTCCCTGCAGATGTGGTCATCATGGGGATTCCTTTCGGAACAGAAGCTGCTCCCAAAAGAACTGCTTTGTAGCCAGCAAGATTATCTTGACTAGAGTTTACATCCATAGATTGTGCCCGAGACAACCGTCGGGGAATCATGTCCATCGAGAGGAGTGTTACCCCTGCATCGAGGCAAGCTTGTACTTTTTTGGGATGACGAAAAGGGTCGGCCACACATGCGATAACTTGTCCTGAATGAAGTTCAGAGATTTCTGGTAGATTGATCGTAATTAACAACGGAGACTTTAGTACCTCTGATCGGGTTGATACGACTGCTCCGTTCTCTTCATATTCGGAATCGTGATGATTTGCACTCACACCTGCATTTGATTCGATAGTTACCTCGAATCCAGACTTACTTAATTTCCTCAGAGATTTTGGTACAATGGCAACCCTAGTTTCCCCTTCAGGTTCTTTCAAAACTCCCAGTCGCATACAAATCACACTTGCCGCAATGAGCCATAGGCTCATGTCGGTTAAACAACGCGACCCGAATTAGATTATTGAATCAAACGGATTAGTCACCTCGTAGAGGAAAAAATACATCGAAATTCAATGACCTTGACACTCACTAAAGGCTAAGGATGTAATTATTATCCCGAGGAAGAGGAAAACAAATGCCATCTGCAGAAAACGGAACTAAATCACCTATTCGTGTGGCCATTACTGGTGCCGCAGGAAACATTGGATATGCATTGTTGTGGAGAATTGCAAGCGGTGATTGCTTTGGAGATAAACAGCCTTTGATTTTACAATTGCTAGAAATACCTCCTGGCATGCAACGACTTGATGGGGTTATAATGGAATTGAGAGATTCAGCCTTTCCATTAGTACACGATATTATCGGCACCGATGATCCCGAGGTAGCTTTCAATGATGCTGACGCAATTTTCCTAGTAGGTTCTCGCCCTAGAACCAAAGACATGGATAGGGCCGACCTTGTTGCTGCTAATGGGCCAATTTTCGTTGGACAAGGGAAAGCAATAGATGCTTCAGCATCACCAAATGTGAAAGTTATCACCGTAGGGAATCCATGTAATACCAATGCACTAATTGCATGTGCTAATGCCCCGACTATTCCTAATAGGCAATTTACCGCTATGACTAGATTAGACCAAAATCGGGCAGTAGGACAAATCGCGGAACAAGTAGGTGTTCCAGCATCAGATGTATCAGACGTATTCATTTGGGGTAATCACTCAAACACAATGTATCCTGACCCGAGGTTTGGTAAAGTGAATAACAAACCAGTAACTGATTTGCTTGAAAGTAACTGGTTACAAGGCAAATTCTTGGACACTGTGGCAACCCGTGGCAAGGCAATTATTGTTGCACGTGGAGCATCCTCTGCTGCATCTGCTGCCTCGGCCGCTGTAGATCATATGAGAGACTGGTGGCAGGGTTCGGATGGCCGCATAGTCTCTATGGCATTACCCTCGGAAGGTTGGTATGATGTTCCCGAGGGGTTAGTGTTTAGTTTCCCTTGTAGATGTGAGAATGGAGAAATCATTGTGGTTGAAGACCTAGCTATTGACGAATTCGCACAGAAGAAAATCAATGAAAATGTGCAAGCATTGATTGAAGAACGAGAAGCAGTAAGCGAATTGTTGTAACCCCGTTTACTGAACCAGCAGCAATTTAGCAGACAAGACCTCTTGATTAGCCGTTGAGTTAATTTTCTTGAATGGATTCGCAAGTAAGAATGAACCAGACCCGTCGTCATATCCATCTCGAGCACGATGGAAAATTACTCTTGGTAGATTTGCAAGGAAAGGGGCCTGCAATTCCTCAAATGGGAAGGGAAGGAGATGGAGGATTCTCAATTCGACTCCCGACTCCTGAAGAAGCGGAGGCAATGGGATTGACTTGGATTGCTAAACGTACGAATCGTTTCAGACTGGGTAACTACATGCATGAAGTAATTGTCGCCACCCCTGAAATCACATGGCCAGGGGAATGGGCTTGGAAAGATGCGGTGATTAGCGATAGTGAAGTAGACCCCGTTGCTCGAGAGTCTGTATATCGCACGCTGCATAGAGTTGTTAGCAAGGTCGTAATTACTAACCCATCCAATCAGATCCTTATGGCAAAAGTCACACGCGGATTTTTCACAGGTTGTTGGACTTTACCAGGTGGATTTGTTGACTATGGAGAGCATCCTAGATCGGGAGCTGAACGCGAAGCTTTGGAAGAACTTGGAGTCAACATACGTATCCCTGATCCTAATGGTGAGTCCAGTGAAGGACATGGTACGAATTCTGAATCAATAATAAGACAGGAAATATTCACTCAGGACGGGATTTGTTGGCTTTCATTTACATACAAATGTGAAGCAGAAATCTCTGCTGAAGAAATAGTCCCTAAAGATGATGAAATCGAGGAAGCAAAATGGTTTGATAAAGAGGAGGCATTGTCTGTAGCTGTATCTCTTTTCGATATTGAAGCCATAACAAAATTCATTTGAGAAGTTTAACGCATTCGCTGATAATCTTAGATTTGGTGGGCCTGCCTGGATTTGAACCAGGGTCAAATGGTCCCAAACCATCTAGCATAGGCCAGACTAACCCACAGGCCCGTGAGTAACCCGGCCACCTGAGTTGACTTTATGGAGTTCACTCTAACCATTTCCACTCTTCTTGGGCGGTTCTTTGTACGACGCCTTGCATTTCCGCCATGCCAATTATTTGTTCTGGTGATGGGTCTGTGACGCCTTCTGATTGGAGGCTTTGTTGCAAGGATTCTAGTGTAAAAACCCCTCTTTCGTCAGTGGATTGTTTGAGTATTCTAGCAATCATTCCTGGATTTGCTCTGTCCTTTGCTTTCAGTTGTTTCCTCTTTTTTTCGGATAATTTTTGTTTTATCTCCTCGCTAATTTCTGAAGGGAGGTTCGCATTCGCCACTGCCTCGGTCAATTGAGCGGAATCTGTGAATATTGCAGTTGTTGTAATCAGCTTTGATTCCCCACATCTATTGCAAGATGCCTTACCACCTTGCTTCGCTCCAAATGAATGGCCACATTTGCAGCGAAGTAGTAGCCAATTACTCTCCATAGCCTATGCTGAAAAGTGATGGTTCAATATATTGTCTTGTGTCAAGATAGGGCGAATATGCCACCCAGATGATGAAATTAGGGGGATTGCTAATCACGAATAAACGATTAGGGATAATGTGACGAAGACCCGGGTTGTGTTCGGATGGTTGTTATTTTTTATTCTCCTAGGCTTTTCCGTACATTCGTTTCTTGATTCAGGATCAATAACAATTGACGCATGGATTTCCTTACTTCTTTCTCCAGCAGCCCTAGCCATAGCCGTTAATCAAAATACATCGAATAGGAAAGAGACTGATTCTTCTTTGTCAATATTCCATGAGGAAGAAAATGAACCCACCATTAACAAAGATGCCCCCAATCCAGAAGAGGAGGGGTTTGATATCCCTATAATGTAAGGAAATAGGTCAGTTTCCCCAATATGCTTCCCGCATAGCTTGATTTGCTTCCATACATGCTACCACATCTGCAGGTCGTTGTGGCATAGAATCTATGCCTACTAGGTGATTAAACAACGGTTGAATATTGGATAGATTGACAACTCCCCATCCAACTTGAGTACATGGCGCAACAGGTGATATTGGCAAAGTACCTGAAGTTGGATCCCAGCTTGAGGCACTAGGATACCATGCTGAAAGATTCAATGCATCACGGACATCGTCATTAGACACTGAAAGGTTAGTGCCATTCACAAGTAAACCATTTCTTTCCTCGGATGCACCACTCAATAGGTCTCCTGAATTTTCCCTTAACATAGTCAAAACCATGCTAAGAATTCCTGCCGTACGAGGTGTAGCAAAAGAGGTTCCAGATGTTTCGTGGTACCCATCGATGTCATCATGGTTCGGTAACATTTGGGTCCAATCGGCGGCAATATCTGGATAAGAACCGCTCATAGTTTCCTTTTGGTCATCTTCTTCTTCGGCGTATCCTGACACCCCGATTGACCAAGGTGGGCCTGCGGTAGGATCTTGTACAGCAGGAGAAGGTGTGTTATCTGCTGCTCCTGTGTGAATTTTCTTGTTTTCAACTACCGCAACCCTTGTTGAGTCCTCTATACCGGGTACCGGGATTGAACCTATCGGGCCAAAGGAAGTTGTGATGATGTCGACTAATGGCTGGTTGGCTGCGGCTAATACAGCAGCGTCGCTAAATCCTTCAACGAAGAAAATAATAGCGTCTGGATTAGCATCCAAAACTGCACCAGTAACTGCGGTACCATGTCCATCTGAGGGGTCGTCTAAGATTGGGATTTCAGTTCCATCATCTGGTGTTGTAGCAATAATTCTGGTCCCCGGGAAGTATACTATATCGGAGGAAGTGATTACATCCCAACAAGTTTCCCTGTCTGCCTCGTAGCGTTCTTGCCAAGTCCCCTCGGTTGTAATGTTACACCACATTGTTACACCTAGACTCTCGAGCATCCAATTTGGAAGGGTTTCATTGAGAATGAAATGATTGTGGTACACATTTATTCCAGTATCAATTGGGGCTACTATACTGTATGCATTTCGAACCTTATCATCTACGATTTCTACGTCATCGACGTCATTATTGCCTATACAACCGACTAGTACTGAGGACACTAGTACCAATGAAGCGACTGCCCACGTTGCGACCCTCATGTCCGCTGCGCCGATGCTAATGTGTTTGAGGTTGATGTATTGTTGGATAAGTCAAAATTCATTTCAACCTAAGTGTTTCAAGATTTGCAGGCGCATAAGTTTGAACCCTAAATTCATCTCTTAGACCTTGCCGGAATGCATTGCATGTTTTAGCATCTCCATGATGGCAGATTATTTTCTTAGGTGTTGGATTTAGAGCCTTTACATAGTCCATTAATTGCCGTCTATCAGAATGTCCGCTGAATCCATCAATAGTGACAACGTTACAAGCAACAGGTACCATGTGTGTTTTCCCCTTGTCCATCAGAGGCACTTCGGCGTGACCTTGTTGCAATCTTCGTCCCAAAGTACCAGTCGCTTGATATCCAACAAAACATAGAGTGTTATTGGTTTCTGGAGCCCAGTGTTTAAAGTACTCAATTATGGGGCCTCCAGTCATCATTCCTGAGGTTGCTAAGACTATGCATGGTGACGGATCGTAAAGTAAAGACTCTCTTTGCTCCCTACTATCCACCTGCTTAAACCAACTTGAATTGAATGGGTTTTCATCCCCTCCCTTAAGCACCTTACTTCGTAATTCACGGTTGAGGAAATCCGGGTGACTAGCATGAATAGCGGTTGCCTCAGCAATCATTCCATCTAGCCAAACTGTAACTGGTTTAACTTCCCCTGACTTGAATAATTGATCTATTGCAATCATCACCTCTTGAGAACGCCCCACTGCGAAAACTGGACAGAATATCTTCCCCCCTCTCGACAGGGCTAATTTTACCAAATCCTGTAGCTCTTGTGTGGCATCTGCTCGATTCGGTTGGAAATCTTGGGCACCTCCGTATGTTGATTCAATAACCAACGTCTCTACCTTCTGGAATCTTACCGTTGCCGCATCAAATAACCAGGATCTTTCGTACTTGATATCCCCTGAGAACAATAATCTGTGCTCAGAATTACCTTCACCAATTTGCATGTAAACACTCGAAGAACCAAGAATATGTCCTGCATTTTCAAGGGTTATTTTTACGTCCGGTGCGATATCTGTCTTATCGCCCCAGCGGATATCAACGACGTGTTTGATACATTCTTGAATGTCTGCTTTCGAGTATGGTGGATCAGCGCCTTCTGCCTGTGATACCTTGATGTAATCCATTTGCAGTAATGTCATCAAATCCCTTGTTGGAGGTGTGCAATATACCGGTCCACGATAGCCATATCGGAAAAGAACTGGAAGCATAGCTATGTGGTCAACGTGAGCATGCGTGAGAACAATTGCGTCTAAATTATCCAGAGGTAATAATTCTGGAGCATTGAAGAAAGGCTGCACCTCACTGCGATTCATAGTGGGCTTTGCGCCACAATCTACGAGTACACGTGATTCATTTGTTGTGACCAAATGCATTGCTCTTCCCACTTCCCTGTAGGAGCCCAAAGCGGTAAGTCGAACCCAAGGTTCACCAGCTCTTTTTGGGCGGTAAATCCGGGTTCCAAATTTCCTTAGCAGGGATTTTCTCTCATCTGCCAATTCTTTTCGATATCTGCGGATATCGTGTTGAGTTCGGCTCTCAAACGCCGGTGCCCGTTCTACTGATATCAACCAGCCGATCTCATCTCGAAGATTTTTGATGTTAATTCCCTTGGGTCCGACTGCAGAGGCTGGGTCGTCACATTCCAGAGTGACTTCAGATAATGCGGGATCCAGCCAAACGTTTCTCACTTCAGCCTCAGGGGGAATAATCTCGTTGACTTTTTGTCTGACAGTAGCCTCATCTGCCAAAATTTCAGAGTGAGGCCTTACAATCACCCTTCGTTTGATATTTTTTGCAATTTTCACAGTCAATGACTGACCGGCCCCACCAAAGGCTTCTGGTTGTTTTGTGATAATTGCAATCGAACCCGCCTCTACATCTACTTCGTAATCGATATTTTCAGGAACAAGTTTGGATACCCTTTGTTTAACTTCTGTCAGTGTTAATCTCATAATTCACACCCTACTTATACAACTCCACCCTATAGCAAGTACCTCAAAATGAGGTTGATAGGCTAATTGCCGTGGAGTTATTTTACAATTTAGAGAGTAGGTCGGAGACCTCTTTCTCTGTTAGTTGTTGGTAGCCCGCGTCTTTTGTAATTACTGCAAGATCCATACCATTTCCGCTTGCTGCATCTCTTTGTGCAGAGGCTAGGAGTGCCTTAGCAGCCACCTTGAGGGCCTGGTTCTGGGTCATACCATCCTTGTATTGGTCTTCTAAGACACCGTACATGAACGGGCTTCCGGAACCTGTAGCACAGTAAACATCTGGAATCGACCCCCCAGCAGAGTCAATTGAATACACACTTGGACCGTCTTCATCTGTTCCAACTATCAAAAGTTGGACATAGTGCGGCCTGCCCACTAATATGTTAGCAGTTAATGTAGCTGCACCTCTGACCGTCATCGGTGCATTACGCTTCAATTCGTACAGTCTCAATTCTGCTGCAAGAGTTCGGGAAAGAGATTGGGCGTGTCCAACCAATCCTGCGGTTGTAAGAGCAACATTGTTTGAAATCTTGAACAACTTCTTGACGCTCTTGTTTGCAATAAAGTGCCCCATAGTAGCTCTATGGTCTGCTCCGACTACAACACCTCCGTCGAATGTTATGCCAACAGTGCTGGTTCCGGTCTTGACGGCGTCTGCTTCTGCGTTCATGTAAATTCACCGCACGGAGAGTTCCCTGCGGATTGCACTCAAATCCGGCCCCTTATCAATCCGACGGGGTGTTAGTAAGCGAAAGTGAGCAAACGGGAGAATTAGACCATAGCGAAAATGGTAATCTGGAAAAGGGTGACTAGACTATACTTTGGTGCGAAGAAGAACCGTATTGCTCAAAGAGCCCCACACTTCGGATACAGACAATGGCAAGGGGTAGCAAGACCGAACCTAAATGGATCGAGATGCCTAGTTTACCTGCTCGCGGTACGGAGTTTTCATTAGACCCTGGTCAAGATTACCATGACCTGGGCGAACTATACGCAGATGCTCCAGTGGCCCGAGGACAGGGGGACGTTATAGTCCACAGGGCGATTTTAGACGATATCACAGGAATCCCTAAGCTTCTCGATTGGTTATCAGATGGAGATATCGTGATATTAGAAATGTCTCGCTTAATCACCGTAGAAACTGAATTAAGAATTGCAGTGGACCAGATCCAATCATTCGTTGAGACGGATTTATCGGGAGAAGTCATCAGATTGGGGACCTCAAGATTACTACTAATTCCACCAACATTTGCTATTTCAGAAGACCAAAATACCGCTTATTGAGGGGAAAATATGGAAAGCGAACTTGATTACCCTTGTCCAATATGTAATTCTGACAACGGTTTAATTCTCAATGTCCACACCTCTGAGATACCATACTTTGGTGAACATACAGAAATGACAATGATTTGCAATGAGTGCGGTTGGAGACATACTGATTTTATTCCCTCTGAAGGGAAGAAACCAAGCGCTTGGTCGTTGGTACTGAATAATTCCAACCTAATGACGACTCGAGTAATTAGGTCCTCATCTTGTACAGTAAGAATCGTAGAGTTGGGGTTAGAAGTAGAACCCGGCGATAATGCAACAGGGTATATTTCCAATGTAGAAGGTGTGTTGAATCGATTTTCAGATGCTATCGGAATGATACAGCGCGGAGCTATGAGAGATGGCGATGAAGGTTTGGAGACAGTAGAATCCTGTCAGGAACTTATTGACAAGATTTCCAAAGTCAAAGCCGGAGAAGAATCTGTAGAGTTATTGTTATTGGACCCAAATGGACATTCACAAATATTGCATGAAAAAGCAACATCCACAGAGTTATCCGAGGAGGAAATCGCAGCTCTTGCGACAGGCCCTCAGATACCTATTTTCAATTCTAGCGAATTTGAAGAATAGCAGATTATCTTGCATCGGGTGCAAGGAATTCCTCAAGACGACCGTCCCACATGTCTCTCTTATCTGCTAGATCTGAAAGCCATTCACTCGCCCTATCGATACAGATTTGCTTCATTTCTCCAGCTAGCAGTTTTCCAGATTCGTAATCCCTTGCAATTTTTGTTAATTCAGAATCATCATCCTCAAAAAAGAACTGCAAATATTGGAATGAAACATCCTTTGAACAATCTCCACCAAGTCTTCGATGTTCCTCAATAGTTGGTTGGCCGCCACTCAATGCTCGCTTTACTTTCTTACTCATATCTTCTATACTATCATCCATGAAGATTGTAGTTTTGGGCTTAGAAGAAGACATCTTGTCACCAGTGAGCCCCATTGCAAATCTATGATAGGTTGAACTCGGAGGCATGAGTCCCATACCACCCATTTCTCGTTCAAGGCGTAGTAAACACATTCTTACTTGAGCGATATCGGAATTCTTTGCACCGGGAATATCTAAGGTGCCATGTTTTGGATTAGAGATTAAATCAGAGTAACCTATTGGAGATAATGAACCTATGAGCCTTTCAAAAATTGAATTTCTTATTTCACGATCTACTCTGCCATCTGCAGAAATTCCAAAAGCTTCTGAGTTACTATTCTGAACTGATAGAGAAACTGTCAAACCGCCTGCTTTTCTTGGTTTTACATTAAACCAATGGGTTTTGCCTGCAATACCTCTGGTAAGCCGTAAATGTGGATCTTGATCTACTCCAACAGGCACAACTATTGGACGTAGACCCCCGAATTCATCTAATTGGGGATGAATAATATCTCCTACTTGAACCAAAGGTGCTTGTACATGTGCTAGATTAGTCTCACCTTTGAATCCATAGATTGCTTCAAATTCTGAAAGGTTTGTTCGACGTCCTAAACTGAATGCAAGTCTCTGAACTTCGGGACGACCACTTTGGAAGTATACATTGGTATTCTCAGGATTAAGTCCGAGCGCAGCGTAATTGTGGACATATTCCTTTAATGCGGTTTTACGCCCTTCCACCAGGCTAGTTCCTCGAGTTGCTAAGGCCTCAAGATCTGCTACTGTTACAGTGATATCTGCACCTTGTTCCTGAAACCATCTAACTTGCTCGATAACCATGGAATGACCAAGGTGCATTCTACCACTGGGCATTAGGCCAGTCAATACTCCAAAGGGATCAGAACGTTCCATGCATCCAGTAACTACATCGAGATCTCTATGTGCGAAGATAATCCCCCTTCGATGTAACATGCTCGGATTGGGAACTTGGGAAATATCGATGCTTTCTAGACCGAATTGGTCCCGTATGCGAGCATAATCTGTAGATTGCTCTGAGGACCAAGGATCGATGCGACCGGCGTTTTCCACGACCATACGAGAATACACCCCTCAATCAACTAATCGCCCGAATATAGAGTCAAACCCTCGACTGCAATGAGTCAAGAACTATACCGTGTTGGCATAATTATGGCCGTTATACATTGTTTGGGTACAGGATTGGTTGGTGCTTGGGTTGCAAAAAGACTGGCATTACTTGGCCACGAGGTTCACGCATATGACATTCAGCCGCATCGAGTTATGGATTTCGAGGGGATAACGGTGCATCAAGGAGACATATTGGAAAATCTGATGTCTATAAGCAGAAATGGACAGGTAGACATGGTAGTGAATATGTTACCTGGAGATATAGGACACATGGCAACTACAAATCTTGCTGAAAGCAGATATCGAATCGTAGATTTAAGTTTCAGCAAACATACACCGGATAGAGATAATCAAAAGGCTAAGGATTACGGTGCTAGAATTCTTTGGGATGTAGGTATAGCACCCGGTTTATCCAACATGTTGCTAGCCTATGCAGATAGAAAATTAGGACCTTTGGAGAAAGCTGAAGTTTGGGTAGGTGGAAATCCAACCGGACCCTATGGTGAATGGAAGTACATGGCACCATTTTCCCCCGTAGATGTAATTGCAGAATACACTAGACCGGCTAGGGTTATTCGTCAGGGAGAAGAGATCACTCTTCCCGCCTTAACCCAACGCCATATGGTCGATACTGGAGAACATGGCGAAATGGAAGCGTTTCTCACAGATGGTTTACGTTCCGTGCTGAAATCTATACCTGCATTTGAAATGTCTGAATTCACCGTACGGTGGCCAGGGCATATTCAGAAATTTATCGATGAAAGAGATTCTGGGGGTTTGAATGAAGATGAATTGATTTTCGAATGGAATTATGACCATAAAATTCCTGAATTTACTTGGATGAAGGTTAGAGCGGAGTCGAGAGATGGTGAAATTTTGGAATGGGAAGTTGAGGACCACGGAGGAGACGATGGTCACTCCATGGCTAGAACCACTGGCATGGTAACGGCGTGTTCTGTAGAAGCATGGCTAGAAGACCCGAACATGTTACCTTTAGGCGTACATGCGCCAGAAACATTGGGTAGCGATGTTATTGCAAAAATTATCAAAACCATGAAATCGAACAATATTCGCATAGACGGGCCTGAAATAGCATAGCCAATTCTGTGGGCTTCAATTGTGAACATCCCTAGAAATAACCCATTTTACAGCGATAGGTGTAGCGATTAATATTCCAACAGCCAAAACAGGTAGTCGCCAGTCTAACTGCATCGAAGCAGGACGTTCAATTAGCCATGTAAATCGCAGTGGCGAATTATGGAAGTCTGAGGTCCAATCATGGAGGTTCGTTACATGATGACCGACTATACTTACAGAATGGTGCAATCCATTGAAGGTGGCCTGCGGAGTATGCAAAACTGAAACTTCTTCTGATTCAAAGTAGAATTCGACAAGGACTCCGGGGTCTGCTGTGACATATGCACCTCCTTCAATTGGACTTATGCCAGTCATTAGGTGCTTTTGATTAGCAGGAATAGTTGGAGCTTCTTCACCATCAAAATGTACGTGTGTTGGTTCTTCAGACCATTCGAATAGTGAGGTCCCTGGAACAGACCAAGAAGATTCTGACAGGTTAGAAATTCTGAATTTTTTAACCATTGGATCAGAAGTTGGAATTGTGGCGAAGGACTCTCCAGATATTTTGTGATAATGCCATTCTCCCCAAGTAGTAAACCAGACTTCTTGTGACCTCAGTAATGAAATTGCATCTTTGTCTTCTCTGATATTGACATCATACCACCTAGCAATCCAGTAAATGCTGACTAGACTATCCCGCTCAGCGTTTTCCAAGGCTGACAAATTAGCTTGACCTTTTTCGAGGCTGGTTAACCGCTCTACGACATTCAACCCGTAAGCTTCTCCTTCAATTCTATCTCCAATGATAGCAAAACCAGAATTGGACAACTCCCGAGCAGTGTCCTCAGAAACTGGTCCGTTGGGATGGCCGAAGGAAACCGGTTGAGACCCCCAACGTGATGCATCTGTGAATCGGTTAAGGTAATCTCGACAATCTTGTATCACCCATGATTCCTCTCTCACATCTATCCCTTCAAATCCATGACATCCGAATTCATCTCCAAGCCCTAGTCTTTCGGGTCCAATGATATTTTTCAACCAATTATCGTCTTCCCATTCTGCGATGACTGTGGGTGCAGTCAGGGGTGTCAGAATCATGCAGCACATAGCAAGCCCCACTACTCTATACATGCCCACATTACTCTGGCGGTGTAGGTGCCAAAAGAAGTCATCGCACTAACGCAAAGCAATAATGTAGAGCAGGGGTCGGAGGTACGATGTCAAGTCTGGCCGCTGATTCTTTGGAAACGGTGGCTCAACTGACTGGCCTTGAGGGCACCGGTAAGCCCCATTCTACGCCAATGTTTTACAGGGGGTTGATTCAATTAACTCCATCTTTGGTCAGAACGATTACTAATGTAGAATATAATGGGGTAAATAGAATTCCAAATATTGGACCTGCGATTCTAGTTGGAAATCACACGTCACATATAGATCCAATCATCAAAATCATGGGTGCAAAAAGACCAGTTCATTATCTTGCGAAAGCTGAACATTTCGAAGATAAAAAATTGCAGAAACTGATGACATCCACAGGACAGATCGAAACTTTTCGAGAATCAGGCGGGGTGGAAGCATTAGCTAGTGCTGTAGACGTTCTTTCAGGTGGGAATGTCATGGGGATTTTTCCAGAAGGAACTCGCTCTAGATCTAAACATCCACCTCACCTTTCAAAGGGGAAAACTGGCGTCGCAAGATTAGCAGCACGGTTCCCAGAAGTGCCTGTGGTGCCTATGGCCATTCTAGGTGCAAGAAAATTCATGGCACCAGGTTCAGCAATCGTCAATCCTCTGGCGAAAGTGCAGGTAAATATCGATAATCCAATCACTTTCGGCGATTGGTTAGGTGAAGAAAAAGGAGGGGGCATGACGGATAAAGACATCTCAAATCTTTCTCAATTAGACGATGATGAGCAAAGGTCACTGATGAAATTACAATACCGAAAATTCACAGACCAATTAATAGAAAACTTGAGAATTTTGGGAGCCCCATAATCAAGTTTTTAATTTGAAATTTGAGTGAACATATCCGCATCCTTCATGGACTTCGCCGATTCTGTAGGGCTAGTTACCATGGAGCAATACCTAGCATTCCTCAAACGAATCCTTGACGAAGGGATTGAAAAATCAGATCGCACAGGCACCGGAACGATCTCTGTTTTTGGCCATCAAATGCGATTTGACTTATCCGAATCTTTCCCTGCTGTAACCACAAAAAAGCTTCATTGGCCCAGTATTATTCATGAATTATTGTGGTTTTTATCAGGGGATACAAATGTTGCTTATCTTCAAGAAAATAACGTTCGAATTTGGAACGAATGGGCTGATGAAGATGGTGACCTCGGGCCCGTTTATGGCAAACAATGGAGAAAATGGGAAACCAATGATGGTAGAGTTGTAGACCAAATTGAAAACGCAATTGAAATGATAAAGACGAATCCAAGTTCTCGGAGAATTATTGTTTCCGCTTGGAATGTCGGAGAATTGGAAGACATGGCATTAATGCCTTGCCATGCTTTTTTCCAATTCTATGTTAATGAAGGAAAATTGTCCTGTCAGTTATACCAAAGAAGTGCTGATGCTTTTCTTGGAGTTCCATTCAATATTTCCTCATACAGCCTGCTAACATGTATGATGGCTCAAGTCTGTGGTTTACAACCAGGAGAATTTGTGTGGACTGGCGGAGATTGTCACTTGTACCTAAATCACTTGGACCAAGCCAAGGAACAAATCTCTAGGACACCCCTTCCATTACCCAAACTCAAGTTGGATGAGACTATTTCAGAAATAGATGCATTTACTGCTAATAGTATTGAAATTCTCAATTATGAGCATCACCCCCACATCTCTGCACCTATATCAGTTTGAGGAATTACTATGCGAATGGCGATGATCGTAGCAATGGACGAAGATGGCTGTATTGGAAGAGAAGAGGGCCTCCCATGGCGTTTAGCATCTGACATGGCTCGATTCAAACAATTGACGGAAGGAGACGGTTTCAACGCTGTAATAATGGGAAGAAAAACCTGGGATTCACTTCCCGAAGCATACCGACCATTACCTGAGAGATTAAACATCGTCATGTCCAGAGACACCGGATGGGAAGCAGATGGAGCAGAAACCGCCCTATACATCGGCCGAGCGATAGAAATCGCTTATGCCGATGGTTGCGACGAATGTTGGATAATAGGCGGGGCTCAAATTTACCAAATGTTTCTTGACCGCGTAGATGAAATTCACCTGACAAAAGTACGAACAAAAAATAGTGGTGATGTGAAATTTCCTGAATGGGATAACTCTGAATGGACAGAGGAAGTAATCGAAAAATTACAGTCAGACTCGAAAAACGATTACAACACTACATATTCGGTGTGGACAAGGCGATGATATGAATTTACGCGGCTTGTTCGCGATTCTAGGTGGTTCATTTTTCATTTATGTGGGTGTATTGCATTTCACAGATACTCAATGGTTCGAACCAATTGTACCTCCAATCCTTGGTTCAGCGGAATTTTGGGTAATGGCTAGTGGCGTAGTCGAAATTCTAGTTGGCATTATGCTAATTATTCCATCAATAAGGTGGATAGGAGGGTATTCCAGTGCCTGTTTGTTGATTTGTCTATATCCTGCTAATCTTTACATGTGGGTTAATTCTGTCGAATTAGGAGACGGGGCGTCATTATCTCAGACAGGAAATCTAGTCAGGCTAGTATTGCAATTGGGTGGGATTTGGATTAGTCTTTGGATTTCCGAATACGAACGTGCGAAAGTGACACATGTGGTTTAATTTCCCCAATTTCTAGTGTCGATTTAGTTTCCATCATATTCCGTGACTCTAATTCCTAGGTTACCCCGTCGAGCCTTTCTTTGCATTATTTTATCCATTTTGGTATGGAATTCTGATTCCAAATCAATGTGCATTGCTAGGGAATGCCCTAGTATTAAAATCAACAAGTCTGCTAATTCTTCAGATGCTTCTTCCTTCGGCTTACCTTTGGTGATTGCAGCTGCAAACTCTCCTAATTCCTCAACGGTTAGAGCCACGCGGTACCCCATATCGTGTCCATTGTTTTCGGGGTTGGCGAAATCGTGTTTGCTATGGAATGCGGCAACCCTAGCCATCATCGTTTTCCAAGAGCCATCGGGCTTAGAATCCCAGTCTACTTCTTTCCAATCATCTACACTCAACAGTCGGGTCATAAATCGTCCAGTAATTGGAGAACCATCAAACTGTCTGATGGTCTAGAATTATAATTGAGGCAAAGTTCTGTTTTATCCAGCACGTCACAAGATATGATACTGCAAATTGGTTGTTTGGTGAAAGACTTCGAATTATCTATAATTAGCCATTAGTTCTTCTATACAATCTCTTACTCTAGCCCGCAGAGACGCAGCCATAGCGTCAACAGCATGATGATCTATTTCCGCTGAAGGGTCACCTGGAGTGCGCCCAGCTGCCCAATTAGAAGAGCAGGATATAGCCACGTGGGGTATTTCTGATTCTGCAATCAACCGGGACTCAGGCCCTAATGTCATACCAACCACATCAGCACCGAGACGAACTAGTGCATTGATTTCTGAAGGAGATTCGAACTGGGGTCCAACACACTGGGCAACGACAAGGTTACTGGGGGTATTATCTTGCGATTTAGATAATGCACTTACACAAATTTCACTTGCTTTGGCGTCAAAAATAGACGTCCTATCTGCATGGATAGCATCCTCGTCATAAAATGTCCATGGACGGGTTGCCAAATCTAATACATCGCTTGCTACACCAATCATCCCTGGAGGTAAATTCTCAATCATAGTTCCAACCGAATTTACACTAAGAATTAAATCGGGAGAAAAGGACTTAGCAGCGTGAATATTTGCCCTGTGTTCAATTTCATGGGGAGGGGTTCTAGCATCACCTTCTCGGTGGTGCCTGTCAATTAGGAGAATCTCTCCTAGGTCAGATTCAACTAATATTGTTGGAACTTGTCCCCATTTCGAATCCACACGAATTTTCGTGATTTTTGTTGAACTGCTTGTCATCTCTTGGGAAAGTTCAGACATACCCGTTCCACAAATTACAGCTACTCGCACCAAATGGTCACCTCGATTTGGGAGGGGCTTAGTTGCCCATTTGTACCTCACTCTTGAAGACGCGAGATTAAATCTGCTTTCTTTCCAGATACTGGTTTTCCTGCTTCCTTCAGAAGTTCCTTTAGTTCAGACACGGTCATAGATTCATAATCGACTTCGGAGTCATCGGAGGTTTCTGTTACCTCACTTTGAATTTCTTCATCTACTTCCCCATCTCCTTCCTCTGAGGTTTCTTCTAGGGCATCATTATCTCCAACTTCAGAAAGCTCCGCAGATGCTTCTGCTGCCGCGAGTACATCAACTTCCTCTACTTGGGCAGCCGCTGCAGCCGCTTTTTCTTCAGCATGAATTTCATCCAAGGTCGGGCCATCTTCTACAACAACTCCGCTTTGTAATAACTGACTGCGTCTAATCATGACGGTCCTAACAGGCGTAACCTTCGATACTGATTCTTTGATTGCTGCCTCCATAGTCCCATCAAGCAGAGCCTTCTGCAAATGAATCCAAGTTGAACTAGCCCCCATGGTTAGGATTGTTTCCCTAGCACTGGCCCTCATTGCAGACTTTTGGCTAGACTTAACTCGTGATCTTGAAATTAATAGTGGTTTGAATCTTACATAGTATCCATCTTCTGTAACGACGTCTACAGTGTCGTCAACTTTTCCACGGTGCCGACGAATTTGCCGGCGGATGTGGTCTTTCAGGACATGGTGTCCGATAAATTCTGTCAGCGCATCTCCGCCGACAGATTCTGTTATTCGGAAAACTACCTGCACGTGCATCTTTGAGAAGTCGCCATCTAACTCATTTTGCATGATGTCGTATGTTCGTCCAATGAGTTGTTCTGAGTCCTCTGCGAGGGTCTCACCAATGACTCTGAAGGACCATGGATTACGAGGTGCTCGAATTGTGAACCAGCGCTTTGCCTTCCACTTGTCTCTCTGCTTGCGTGCCGCTGCCCTTGCTTTTGCGCCCTTTGCCATGAGAAACACCTCGTATCGGGGGCTACCCCGTTTGCGAGCCGTGCGACTTGCCTCCAGTATTTGAATGAAAGCCCTCAAGAGATATCCTTGGACAAAGGAGCAGGGTGGCCTTCAAG
>Ga0208763_1000043_pt1 | contig 29942 bp, 32 predicted proteins | sample ETNtaG_20_FD_185756 | JGI IMG/M metagenome (GOLD analysis project Ga0208763, IMG submission 185756) | Marine microbial and viral communities from oxygen minimum zone, Eastern Pacific Ocean - ETNP201306PF45B (SPAdes) (version 2) | ecosystem: Environmental > Aquatic > Marine > Oceanic ... | reverse complement strand
GTGCTTCACTACATTGTGAGGCGGATAACCAGATTGTTGTGTGTTTAGTTTTTCGAGTCTATCAAAAATAGAATCGAAACCGACGGTCCATGTAGAACCGGGCCATGTATATGTATTTGTCATTATTATTGTCCTCCTATTAGGCAGGGTTATTGTTGTGAGACCCCGAAGGCATCTCATTTAAGATAACGTCGTGCTATCTTAAAATTTTATTTATACACTTTTAACGTTACCAATTGAATATTTTGATTCTAATTTCCACTCTGATTTATCTCGGTGAGAAATGATCTTAATATGTCTTAGCGTTGTTTTATCTTTTGCTTGTTCTGGATCTACAATATTTAATAATCCCCAATCAGAAAGAAGAGTTGTTATTGAATTTCGTCTACAAACATCATCATATGTTAAGTTAGACGGTTTACCATCAAGCATAAAAAGCTCTTTAAAATGAACAATGAAGTATCTACCTTGCTTATGTAAAATATGGCAGCTTTGGAACAATGTTTTATAATCTTTCTTCGAAGAAATTCCTATTCGCGTAAGCGTTTCTTTGATCTTTAAAAAATCATCTGGTTCTTCGAGAGATATTTCAAGCATCTGGCTTGGATCCCATTGTACTAAATCTTCTTCATTCATAAGCTTAATATTATATTACATTGTTAAAATTGTATTTATAATATTAAGCGTTTTGGCTTATTGTGTACCTCCTTTATCCAATCGATTACGTAGTGTTTTAAGATCGTCTTTACTAAATAGCGAATATACTTGTTCAGCCTTTTCTTTTGAATAGTTATATGTTTTCTGTATTACTTCTAAATCAGATGGATTTTTCATCTTCTTTGCCCATTTCGAAAACCTCTTCCTTGGTCGAATCGCAGTAAAGAGAAAATCATACTGCATTTTAGGTGGAAGCTGATGACGAATATTCAATTCATTTGCTAATAAAACAGTATCATTAAACTGAGAAAATCCACGATTGATTATATACGGAACATATTGTTTTGATGGACAATCTGGACTTAACATCTCATCACCGTCATATGCCTTACAGTCTTTAAGTAGATTTGGCTTATGCTCATTGATACTTTTTATAAAATCAAATGGAGATAGTTTACTCATATTATTTCCACTGTGATGATGCCATAATTTCAGTTAGGCATGCAACCATATTCAACTCTCTATCGCTTACAAAGCTAGCCTTATATTGATAATCAGCTAAGATAAGAATAATGCTTGGTATCGATTGACTCTCGGCATAGTCATAAAGCGAATCGTATATTTTACGAAATACAACAGAAGAATCAACGTCTGAATTGTTTGTTACCCAATTACGCATATTCTTAAAGTCCTTTGTCTTTAAATGCGATATAAGTTGAGCGATGTTCTGATCAGACATACCGATAAGAATATCAGATGAAATTTCACCAGAAGCAGAATGCCGTTGACACTCATTAAGAACACGTCTCCAATCTGGAGCATAACGCATAATTAAATCGGCAATTACCTTATTGTTATACTTAACGCCTTCTTCATTAAGGATTGTTTGAAGCCGCTTCATGAAATGAGCTGCTAATCCAGCAAGTTGCTTCTTATTGGTATTGAATTCAATCACAGAACACCGTGAGTGAAGAGGTTCAATAATACGATTCTTGAAATTACATGTAAGAATGAATCGACAATTTGAACTAAACTCTTCGATAAATCCACGAAGTGCAGGTTGAGTTGATTGTGCGTTAAGATAATCAGCCTCATCAAGGATAACAACCTTATACTTACCACCGTTTAAAGAAACAGTAGATGCGAATTGTTTGATTGTAGAACGAAGAGTATCGATATTGCCTGACTCAGAGGCATTAATTAGAAGATATTCTAGTCCTAACTCATTACATAATGCTCGAGCAACAGTTGTTTTGCCTAATCCAGCTGTACCAGATAAAAGCATATTGTGAAGTTCTCCATGTTTGACAACTTCGGTAAATGTGTTTTTTAAATCCTGTGGAAGGATACACTCTTCAATGGTAGTTGGTCGATAGCGTTCGACCCATAAAAATTCACTCATAATCTATAATATAACAAAACTGTTTACGTGTGTAAACTCAAAAGAAAATGAGCAGTTTATAACGACATACTCAGGTCGATGAATTATTCAGCGGTTGCTTCTTCTTCAACAGCTGCTGGTGCTTCCTCTTCGGCACCTTCTTCTTGCTCACCTTCAGCAGGAGCATGGAACTGAACAAACGCAGCAAGACGGTCACGCAATTGACCAACAGACGACAGTTCTTCACCACGGAAAGCTCCGCGACTTGTACATACATCGATAACTTGCAACGCTGCAGTAAAATCAGCCAAGCTGATTTGTGGTTCTTGTGTTTCCGTTTCCGGAGTTTCTACTTTTTCTTCACTCATATGATTAATATATTTTATTGTTTAGTTTGTTGTTACGTAACGGATGTCTTTTCGAGAGCAATCCAATATTCAACTGGACTATTATTTATACATTTCCAGTGTGAAATTAACTTAGAACTTACAGAAACGCTATAATCTCCTGTAATTAGCTTTAGATTAGAGATAAGAAACTGAAAATCAAATGCTGCTTCTGTGTCATATGATGATTCAATCTCGTGTTGAAAGATATTCGATGATGAATTACTTGGATCTTTTACTTGCAAATATAGCTTATCGTCACCAGCATTTGTAGTAATTGACACTACTGGATGATTAAGCGCAGAACCTGCACGTCGAATTTGGTTAATGACTTCAGCACTTAAGCTTACTGTTACATCTGCTTCAGGCATATTAACCTCGCGCTCAGGAGATGTGAGAATAGACTTATCAGCATATCGATATGTAAGCGATGTAAGATTAGATTTAATAGTTACTGATGTATCACCAAACTCAAACTCGGGATTCTCAATAAGAGAAAGCGCAGAGAGGAATTCATTTAAATCATAAATTCCGATATCCTTATCAAAGGATTCAGGAACTACGCAAGAAGCCATAATATTTTTAGCTTCAGCTATTGTTGATAGCTTGTTACCTGATTGGATAACAAGGTTTGGATTAACTGCTGAAAAATTCTTCAGCACATCTAGAGTTTCTTTACTAATTTTCATAATATATTATTATACCCTTTATTTGTTGTTTTGTACATAGTAGAATTCTAAAAGAAACATCATACAACAAATAGCATGCGCAGCATGATGAATTCCAGTTTCAGGATCGTGTGTTTCATCTTTTAATAAAGCCCACATATGGCGTTGAGCTGCAGCAAAGTAACGATCATTAAGATCATCTAACTTTTTCCAATTATGCCGATCATACTTCTTAGCACCAATAGTCAGCACCTTTACTACATCATCTAAAGCAAAAGGAGGAACTAATGAATAATCTGGTTTATCACCATCGAACTTAATTCCACCATTTGTAGAAGTCTTTTTAGCTTCTTTTGCTAGTTCAGACCACCTTTCTTGTTGAACTTCGTTAATATTTTGGTTTGTCATTAAAAAATTGCCTACCCTCCGATTAAGGAGGATAGGACTTTCAGTTAGTTAATTAGTTATGAATTACGATCTCCATCGCAAAGTGTTTAGAATGGTCGTTCTTCCGCATTATTGATACATGCTTCCATAACATCTTCATTAGACTCAATGGTATTACCATCTTCATCAAGCTGAGATTCATCAATCTTAGTATAAAGGTCAAGGAATGCGGTGCGTGTTTCATCATCAAAACGATTAATACACATTTGAATTGACTTCATTCGATCATTAAAGATAGAGTGCGACTTAACGATGTGGCATAAACGGCGAGTTGAAACAACTTCATCAACACCATCAGCATTGAATGTCTTACGAATAACATTTGACCATGCGATAAGCTTATTAGCAAACTCCTCATCTTCAAGGCCAAACTTACTCATATGAGCCATAACAATCTTTTTTTCAATTGTAGCAGATGGGAACTCTTGATCAATGGTACAAACGAACCGTTCAAGGAAGGCATCGTCAATGATAGATGCCGCGGTGAAGCGACCATCATCTGATCCACGACCCTTTGTATTAGCAGTGGCAATAACGTTAAAGCCATTTGCTGGAGTCACAACTTGACCAGTCTTCTTAAGGAGAACAGGATTACCCTCAAGCACTCCTTGCAGACACATGATTTTGTTTGTAGCACGATCAATTTCGTCAATAAGCAATATGCAACCACGTTCCATAGCCTTAATGATCGGACCTTTTTGGAAAACCGTTTCACCGTTGATCAAGCGGAAACCGCCAATCAAATCATCTTCATCCGTTTCAGGCGAAATTTGAACTCGAATATATTCGCGATTTGCTTTCGCACACGCCTGTTCGATCATCATAGTCTTACCATTACCTGATAGACCCGAGACATAAGTAGGGAAAAACAAATTTGACTTAATGATTTTCATCACTGTGTTATACTCTCCCCACTTAATGTAGGTTGGATCAACAGTAGGTACATATACCTCATCATTAGAAACAGAAGCAACACCGCGAAGTTCAACGTGATTTGCGATCGACGTTGCAGGTGCTGGTGTAGTAGGAGTCGGTGATGGTGCCGAATCAAACGAATATACACCGCGTGATACTTTATTCATACCTCGAATAACGCGATACGCATCGTTATGCTCAATTCCGCATTCAGCGGCAATAGCAAGAATTTCCTTATTGCGGAATGTTGACTTGCCAAGTGACTTTAACTTTTCAGTGAGTTGTTCTATTTTCATAATCTATACTAATTAACTGTTATACTAATATTATACCAATTGGCCACGAGTTGTACACATATATATTAAGTTGGATAACAACGGTTTGTGCATTTTGGTTAAAAGCTTATTCATTTTTTAAAAAATTATGCAATGATTTCAGCGAACTTAGTTAAGATGATTCGGCTTTGACGAGTCTTAACGTTATGCTTAGCATATTGGCGAGCGAGCTTACTTTGTGCTGCGCGACTATTCGCAACATCGCTTGTATCATTAAACTCAAATTCACTATCATCAATTTCAATGTTTGAGTTAAGGAGAAAATAGGAATCATAACCAAGCGCTGCAGCATGGTAAAAACCATCCTTTAAGTACTTTTTCCATGATGCATCACCGTATTGGTCCATACGACGCATTTGATGTTTAGCCGCTGATCGACCAGTTGGAAGGAACCATCCAATAGTAGTTGCGTTTGTGGTCTTCTTAAGAATCTCGACGAATGCGGTTGTCATACTATGGCGAGGAATAGTGAACTGCTTTCCTCCTACGTTTGTTACAACTTCTCGACACCGAAAATGTGCCGATTGAGGTAAACATTTTTGAGAATCACCGTCACTCAAAACAACAACGTTTGTCTTTTGAACTGCATGCTTTTTGTTGAACTTATTAACAATGTGATTTGCAGCAATCAGTGTTGCATCAAGTGGTGTTCCTCCAAGTGTTTCGTATGGCGATGAATATTCCTGAGAATACATATCACTCATGATTTGATAGCTTACTTGCTTAAAAGCTTTTTCATATTCAGCCTTTGACATATCGCTTGAAAATAACTGAGCGATTATGAGATTGCTCATATTAAACTCATAGTTAGTTTGCTCATCAGATAAGTCTTTAACATTGTTGAGCCAATTGCTAGTGAAAGAGTACACTTCAAATGGAATGCCAACCTTCTTACAGAAGTGAATTAGATTGAGGGTGTGTTCTAATACGTCTTTAATCACTCCAGACATAGAGCCCGAATAGTCAATAAAGAAGATCATTCCGTGACTCTTAGAGTCAGCTAATCGCATTGTGGTTTGAAAGATTTGATCATCGTACTTATACTTATGAAGACTATTAACATCTAATGATCCGCGGCGAGATTCTTGAGCTCGCGAGTATTGATATGCTGCCTTACGACGTTCAAACTCACGGACTAGAACAGCAACCTTTTTATTGATGTTCTTCTTCATCTCAGCATACTTAGCCTCAGAGCGTGCAACGCGATCAGCATTTTCAATATCATTATAATAATCACGATGCTGAACCTTAACAACATCTGGACGCTTACTTAAAACAGTCTTATATGGTACAATGTGGTTTTCTATGGTTTTCTTTGTAGGCCATAATGCGATAGCTGTTTTTGTATCAGGATCGTCATCAATTGCATTTTCATCAAATGCTCTAAGTGTTTCAGATACATGCTCAACTTCATCATCTGCTCCTGCAGCTGGTGCAATATCGCTATTGTCATCTTCATCCTTATCTGATTCGTCATCTTCTGATTCAATACCTTCAGATGTCTCTTTAGATTCTTCTTCAGTATCTTCAGCATCTTCAGTTGTATTAGAGAATGATTCTTCACCATCGTCATTCACTTCGTCAGAGTTCATTGAAGAGTCATCACTTTCAGACTGTGAATTTTCTTCTTCATTATTGGCGTCATCATTAGATTCGTTAGTCTCAGCCTCTTCTTTCTCTTTAGCTTCATTGTCAGCATACTCCTTTATCTCATGATAGAGAGCAATAACATCTTCAAAAGTTTCTGCAGCCATGCACTTATTGTAAATATTAAGCTCTTCATCAGAAAGAGGAATATTTGCATAAGGACCGACTTTAGCATGAAGGTTAAGACGATCAAGGAAATTCAATTCACTTAGATTTTTGTCTGCGATACTGAAGAAGTCGGCCTTTACAAGCTCTTTATATGCACCATTGAAAATGCGAGGCATACCAGCATACTTCTTTTTGATCAACCGCTCAATGCGAATATCTTCAACAATGTTCAAGATATCAAAGTGAGCACGACCTTCAGATTCAATAAACTGAGAGAACTCCTTATGCGGTGTATATAACGCATGAGAAACTTCGTGACCAACAAGCATATCATAAACAAGCTTACCGTGATCCTTCCAAACTGGAAGACCAAGCACACGATTCTTAACATCAAAGTATGCGGTTGATAATGATTTGCTGTGTGTTACTGTAATGTTCTCAGTAGCTAAAAGCTTAGCTAGAGAAGATTGATTTTGGAGATCGAGAATTTTTTCCATAATTAACTGTTATAGATCTATTATACCACAGATCAGATACTTGTACACCGGTTTTATTTTATTGATAGTCAGTAAGTTATGCACTTTTAAAATCAAAGTGTCGAAAAATTAAAAAATTGTGGCTAAAAATCATTCAGTGTAGGAGACAATTCAGCGATTAATTCACGCTCGCGGAAGTATGCAGCCTTTCGACCTCTTACAACCTCTAAAACCTCACATCGGACAGTTTCAGTTGTTTCACGAAGGAACTTACACATTGTCCAATCCTTATTCTCATTATTAGCACGAGAGATATGCTGCTTTAAACGAAGCTTAGCTGATTTTTTAAAGGCTCTTCCACGGGCAACAGTCAAACCAACGTATGATTCATCTCCGCCTGTAATACGGTAAAGCACATAGTTTCGGTCGTTTCTTCTTTTTCTATTAGCCATACATTATTATTATACCATATATATTAATGGTGTACACTAATGTATCTCTTTGACTATTAAAGGCTTGTGCCATTTTGACACAACACTGTGACAAAATCACAAAATTACGTATTGGTTTCTATCTGTTTAATGATTTCCTCATACGGTCCGTATTTTAGTTCCTTTCCGTATGTTCTCTTGTACTCAGGAAACAAACCATTCACAATATGGTGTTTAAATAGTTCATCATCAATTTGCATAGGATCATCTGTAGAACGAGAACGGATAATCGCGATTAAGTTATTTGTTATGTCTTTATTATGCTGTTCCATCTTTCTTCATTCTACTAAAGTTGTTAACCTTTTCAAATTCTATTCTGTTTGGGAATTTACCATCAAGAACATCCTTCTTATGAGAAATGATAAAGACATTCGTGTCCTTTTTAAGGCTGTACAGAATCTTAAGTAGGTTATCTACTCCATCTACATCAAGAGATGAATCAAACGTTTCATCAAGGATGAGAAGATTGGTATTAGCAGAGTTTTTCATTTTAGCGATCTGTCTCCATGCAAAGAGTAAAGCCAAATCTATCCGTGATTTTTCACCTTCTGAAAAGGATGAGTAGCTAAATACATCTCTATGACGCGATCTAATCGTTTCATTGAATGACTCGTCTAGATCGAACTTAACAAAGAAGTCTAAAATATTGAGATATTTATTGATAAGCTTATTCATTACTGGAAGATATTGACGAATAATCTTTGTCTTGATTCCAGTATCTTTAAGCAGTTCACCGATCGCATCATAATATGAACGTGTTTCTAACTGCGCTGATTTATGACCTAATGTCTCCTCATATTGAAGCTTTCTCTTATCCAAATCAGCTTCTGCTTCTGATGTATCTGTTAATTTATCGGTCGTGTTATTTTGTTTTTGAAGCTCGGTAATCTGTTTATGTAAATTACCAATTAGGGTTTGATTAGATCTAATATCAGATAGAATATCTTGAATTTTATTATAAGCTTCGTTAGTGGCTTCAAACTTATCGTTTGCTACTTTGATCTCTTCTTCTAACAACTTTAAACCATCATTTAATTGTTGTGCCTTTTCTTGAGCTTCTTGCTTCTTAGTCTTCTTTACATCATTACTAATTAGCTGATCACATGTAGGACAGCAATCATTGTCTTCAAAGAACTTTGCTTCTTTTACAACCTTTCTGATATTGGTATTGATTTGAATCTTGTACTCATTAAGAGAAGATTGTTTATCAATTGCTGTATTCTTTTCTTTTAAGCGAGATGGAGCTACTTTATCATAATTAGTTTGTAACTCGGCATTTCGTTTTTCAAGAAGATCAATTTCTGATTGCATCGACTTAATCTGTTTAAGTGCTTTGGTCGATTGCTGAATGTCGATATTCTTTAGATCTTCGATATGCTTTGATTGAAGACTAATCTGCTCTTTAATTATATTAAGCTGTTGATCAGTGTCAACTATATCGCTCTTTATCTTTGAATATCGATCCTTTACAAGAGAGTTCATCTTAGTAAAGATTCCAATATCCAATAAGTCCTCAATCACGTTTCTACGTTGATGCGAAGGTAGTTGCATAAACGGAATAAAGTTACTTGAACCAAGTACCACAACCTGATGAAAGGATTTATGATTTAGTTTAAGTATATTTGTTTCAAGAATCTTTTGATAATCACGACTATGAGATTCTTGATTAAGAAGCTTATTGTTATGATAAATCTCAAAGATGTTTGGCTTCATGCCTCGAATAACTCGATACGAATTTGGCCCAATCGAAAACTTTACTTCAACCAATAGCTTTTTGTTATTGATACTATTGATTAGTTGAGGACGATTGATGTTACGATGAGGCTTACCAAATAATGCGTATGATATTGCATCAAGCATTGTAGATTTACCAGTACCATTAGATCCTACTACAAGAGTCGCTGAATCAGTATTTAAAGGTATAACTGTAGGAATGTCTCCTGTTGAGAGAAAATTCTTATATGATATAGATTCGAATATTAGCATTATATAGATTCCATCTGTTGTGCTTCGACATATAATTCTTGAAGCATGCTTTTAAGTTTATTAGTTTCTAAATCAGTTTCTATAGAATCGACGTAAGTATTAAGAAGTGTAGGCGTGTCGACCGTAGATACATCGTCGTCATCAATATTTTCTCCTGCATATTCATCAAAGGTCTCAACGATCTTAACTTCAAACGGTTCATACGATTGTATGCGATCAATAAACTTATCAAATTCATAAAGGTCTTTTTTCGAAACAACTACGATTTTTACGTATGTTCCATAAATATCATTTTTAGTTATTGTTTCTGTTTCTGTATCATTATATTTTATTCTACGAAAAAGTAAATGCTTATTTCGTATAGGTGTTAGTTCACGTGTCTGTGTATCAATTGTATGAAAGTATTTTGGATCTCCGGCATCTGACCATGTCAATTCCATCTGTGTTCCAAGATAGTGAATATTCTTTTGAGTCGACTTAGTATGATAATGACCAGATAATACCATCTCATATCGAGAAAACAGGCTTGCATTTAAACCGTGTGAAGCAACTGGTAATCCTTTTCCCATTTCAAAACCCTGTAACTCTAAATGTGAAACAAGGATAGCTGACTTCGATTTAGCAATGAATTCCATACATTGATCGTTATTATCTTGCGTCATCCATGGTAAGAATCCAATACTTAACCCATCAAACTCTTTATCAATCGGATCTAGATGGATATTGATCCGATCTTTATACTGTGTTAAGATTTGTTGAAGAGAGTTAAGAGAGTTAGTATTTTTCCAATAAACGTCATGATTCCCAGGAATAATATCCATAGCCATATCATATTCATACAACTTAGAAATAAAGCTATCGTATGCATGCTCTAATACCTTATAATTAACATACTTACGATGATCAAAGAAATCACCAAGATGCAGAATCTGCTTAATGTTATTTTCAATGCAGTACGGGAAAAATACATCATCGAAAAACTTCGATGCATAGTCCATAAAAATAGACGATCCATTCTTTACCCCAAAATGGGTATCATTTAAGACAGCGATTTTACTCATAATATAGGTCTAAAAGAAAAGTTCAATGCCACGTGGTGACTTATTCTTTGCTTTCTTTTTAGTTTCTTTATCAAATTCTTTAATCGTATTATCTTTATCTTTAATCGATTGGCTTTTATCACGAATACGATCAATGATATTATGTGAATCAGGATTTGGCATTTCAGTATCAAAGTCAGCAAAGGCATCAGCACCTGCATATGCGATATATCTTTCTTTAATATCTTGTTGCTTCTTTTCCTTTGCGATTCGACGAAGGAAAGCATAATATGATATCTGTGTGAAGTATGCAAATGCATTTGGCAATCCTGTTCGTGTTGCCTTTTCTACATCATAATTCATAATAGCTTTAATGCAGTTTTCAGCTGCATCCATTACCATCTCTTCACGATAAGTATAGCCAATAAAGTTTGGCTTATGTGATAAACCATCACAGATCTTTAAAAAGCATTTACCAATATAATCAGTAATTACTGGTTCTTTTTCATTATTTGCCCTCGCTTCATTAACACTACGTACGTATTCAACTACTGCTTGGGAAAATTCTTTATTATTTACATAGTGCTCTTTTGCACGTCTTACTCTCTTCTTTTTCATAATGTATATTATACCGAATTTATTTTAATATGTAAATAGCTAATTTATTGGTTTACACATTTCACACAAAGTGTTATAATTGGTTTAATCAACCATCAAATACCTCAGTTCGCTTTCCAATTCCATCGAGATTCGCTCGGTTTGTTCAACTTATCAAAGAAGTCATCTGTTGAATCTAGATTATCAAGTGCATCATTATTATCTTGATCCATATTCATATTATTAAGAGCACTAATGATTTTCTCATAAGCCATATACTTTAAATAGTATTTCGTAATAATGGTTGAAGTATTAGATCGAGATATAATATTATGTGCATTAAGCTCGATTGGCTCATCTGCTTCAACTAAAATCCAAGGTATCAATCGAACGTCTTTATTTCGTACTAACTCAAGCGGAGAAGCTACATAAATTGCACCTGTTTCTTCATCGATGTCTAATTCTTCGGCTACAATATAGCTTCCATCGGTCAATCTATATGTCATTAAATTCTCTGAGTATAGTTCTTCGTAAAATTCGTTCATCATTGCATAGGTACCTCGTGTATGTTATAGTTAAAACCTTCTTTGGCGTATATCTTAATTCTATTTATAGCATGATTATGCGTATAGTTTTTATGCTTTTTCCAACAAAGATCATCTGCTAAATCATATACTATAGTTCCTTGACCAGAATCTGATTTTCTTAATCCACGACCAATTGACTGAAGTACTCTAATTTGAGATTTTGTAGGAGCAGCAAATATAATATTATGAAGATTTTTCACATTAATTCCTGTTGAGAACGTACCAACCGATGCAACAATGATAGCTCCTGTTTCCTTTTCAGTCAATTCACGTATACGCTCTCGTTCTTCTGCATTCACTTCTCCTGATACGAAAAATACACTTCGATCTTTTGCTCTATCTTTAATCATCTTATATAAGACTTTCCCGTGTTTGTTTACAAGATTATAGAGAACAAGAGTATTTCCGCTCTGATCTAAAGCAAGGTTCGTTATAAACTTATTACGATTCTCGTATGATACTATAAAGTTAATCTCATCCTGATATTTTGCTTTAGCCATTAACTTCTTAATCTCATCAGGATATTTAAGAACTAAAGATTCAATAGTTAAATCAGCAAGAGTTTCAGAATCGATTAGCTCTTTCGTTGATGTTACTTTATATGTAGGACCAAAGCTACCTTCTAAAACCAATTCATTTACCTTACCACCATCAAGGGTTCCAGTTGTGCCAATTCTAAAATACGCTTTACTCAAACGATTCATAATAGTAGTTAAACTCTTTGCCTTAAAGGTATGAGCTTCATCACCAACAATCATACCGTATGATATGAACCAATCAAGCGGAAGTTTAATAGCACTCTGCCATGTTGTAATAATAATACTCGCATCAATATTATATTTCTCTTTTCCAGAGTATATCTTATGCACATCTTCTTCTATATCAAACTCAGAGTCATTCGTTGAATAGTCATCAAAATCCTTTGTCATCTGTTCAACAAGAGATGTAGTAGGAACAACAATTAATACCTTTCTATCCATATCCTTTGATAGAAAATAACGAGATAACATATAGATAATGAGAGATTTACCCGATCCAGTAGGTGATAAGAGTATTGCTCTTTGCGATTTAGCCGCCTTTTTAAATGCATCGATCTGATAATCACGAGCATAAATTATATCACCTCTTGAAGAGAGTGGAAGATTAGCAACAAATTGATCAAGCTCTTCATCAGTAGCAGATAAAGTAGGTTTTATATCAGAATCAATATTAAGTTCGTAACCTCGAGCTTTAGCAAATTCAGCAATCTTACCTAATAGACCGAATGAAATTTGTTTAGTCCTCATATCATAAAGTCGGATTTTCCCATCCCATAGTTTATTACGATATGCAGGAATAAATTTATACCCATCTACAAAGAAGGTAAAATACTCGCTCATTTCACGTAAGATGCCTGAATCTTCTGATTCAACCACTAATTGAGCTTCATTTTTCTTTCGTATACGAATCATTAGACTCCAGATGTAAACTTCTTAAACTCTAAAATATTCTTAATATGACCATGTCTCCACCGAAGATTGTTCATAATTTCTTCAAGAGTTTCAACTATTGTTTTTTGATATTCGATCTTTCCGGTAATACGTATAATGTCTTCATCGGTTTTATAGTACATATCCATATCAGATTTTAATGGCTTTGTCATTCCATCAAATGGATCATATTTCCAAGATCTTTCATCAATCTGCTCTTTTGTCATTTTACCATTATAGTAAAGCCACTTATCCTTTCGCATCTTATCGAGTTCCATCTCATTTTTCTTTAACTGTAATTTAGCCAAAGAAAACAGCTCAAGATATTTTGAGTGCAGCTTCGCGGATTTAACTGTTTCTTCATCGAGGTTGAGATCGTCAATTTTTACGTCCTCACCCCACATCTTCAATATGTCATCAAGTATCATAATATAAAATTATTTATAATGAGATTTATTTAATTATTTCGAAGTAATCATACCTAAAGCTTATAGTACTTTGTAAATATTCAATATCAGTAGCTTGTGTTGTAAATTCAACTCCTGCTAAAGAAGTTGGTAGTGCATTCGTAAACTTAATTTGTTTATTAAGATTATTATGACTACTCATAATTGATAAAATAATATCGTGTTTCTGTGGAATAGCCTCATTCGCATTTGACTTTATCCAATTATACACCTCGGTATAATTTTTCATATCTTCATCAATCAAAAACGTTACGTCAAGCGGATCATATGTAACAGTATCTCCCGCAACAAATCCTTGATAATTCTTAAAACCAGATGAAACCTCGGGTAAATTGATTGTAGGAAGATTGATTGTTGTAATAAAGTATTCGAGATTCGAAAACTTAGGTGATTCAATAGTTACTCTAAAACCAGTCGGAGAGAGCATATTAAAGTTGTCTGTTAGCTGTGTCATGTTTATATTTATACAAAAAAAGTGGAGGCCCCGAAAGACCTCCACTTAAGTGAATTGTTATGACTTACTTAATTAGCCAGCGACGTTAATATTACTAACGCCGAAGGTACGGAAGTAAGGATTTTCGTTAACAACACCAACACCCGTTGCAGTACCAACAAATGGGTTTTGTTGCATACCATAGCGAGTCTTGAATGCCATCTTCGGTTGGAATGTCAATTCGTCAACTGCACGAACCATAGTGAGTGGTACGTATGGGCAGTAGAACATACCAGCATCGTATGGGTTAGTTCCACGATATCCAACAGTTACGTAATCAGAACCAGCGTATGGGTCGATATAAACCTTAGTACGACCATTGAGAACACCTGCGAAGGTATTACCGGTATCATCGACATTAAGGTTAGTAGCAAGAGCTGGGGAGTAATCTAGAACACCGGCTGCAGCAAGAGCAGAAGCTACATTGCTCGAGCAAACGATGAAGTTACCTTTACCACGGCGAGTTTCCTTAGCGATTTGATTCGCTTCGATCTCGATTTGGAACATAAGGCTCTTGAACTTTTCAACTGCCCAACGGCCATCGGCATCAGTAGCAAGGTCGAAAATGTTATTAACAGGAGATACTGCATCGTTCTGGAAACCAGGCTTTGCAACCGCATTGATAGTTTGAATAACTTCGCGATTGATTTCAGCAAGGATTTCTGTCGAAAGAATGTTAGCAAGCTCGGATTCAGCATCCAAATTGTGGATAGCCTTAAGATCTTGAGCAAGCTCCATTGTGTATTCAGCTTTAAGCGCACGAGTCTTAGCTTCAACAGCTGCCTTTTCGATAGTGAAACCCATGTCACCGAAACTGTCTCCGCTAAGTGCTTCGCCAGCCTCCTTTGACATACCTTCACCGGTAACACCAGCCAAAGAACCAGATGTGCCGGAGAATGCTGTATCAGGCTCGCCTGTATCACCAGCGCCATCATCAGGTCTGAATGCTTCTACATCATCAATACCAATCTTGTCACCGCTTGGGCTAGATGATGTGTCATTATAACGGCTCTTCATTGCGAAGATAAGACCAGTTGGTCCGCTCATTGGCTGAACACCAGCGATATCATAAGCAATAAGATTAGGCATTGCACGACGTACAAGCGAGATAAGGACAGGATCGAAGTTTTTTACAGCACTAGTTGTTTGATGGTTTTCATTAAGAGAACCAAACTGACCAGCCTCTTGCTTAAGAGCTGTTTCAGTATTTTCAAGAAGCTTAGCTGTAACAGCTTTACGATAGTTGTCCTGAATTGCGGGGGCATCAGCGTGCTCGAGCACAGGTGCCCACTTTTTAATGTCTTGTTCTGCGTTAAACATTTTTTAATTTCTTTCTATTTTATATTGTTGTAAGTGTGGTAAATTATTTACCGTTAGGTTCATTTTCTTTAATTCTTGTGAGAGCAGAAAGATATTTTTTCATATCATTCGACAAATGTTCATTAACATCGGTCATACCCTCTACGATAATTTCAGTTTCAGATTCTGTATCTTCAATGATTTCTTTCGATTTTGAAGATGAGAAAACAGAAGATTTGATTGTTGCAACTTTTTCAGCAAATGCCTCTTCAGATACAAATTCAACTTCTTCAGTAAGAGATTTCATTTTTTCTACTTGTGTAGCAGCAAGGTCTTTAGTTTGCTCAGAAATAATTTTTTCACGAGTAAGTTCTTCGACCTTTTCAGAAAGTTCGGTTACTTCAGCAGTTGCTTTTTCTAGGCTTTCTTTAACTTGAGAAGTTTCTTTTTCAAGATTATCGAACAAATCAACCTTTGCATCAGGTACTTCAATATAGCTTTCAACGAATAGATTCTTAAGCGAACCCATAAAGTTTTCAGCGATTTCAGTACGAAGTTTTGAATCTACTGCAACTTGATTTTCCTCAACCCAAGACTCAACGACATAATTAAGATAATCATCGATCTTAGCGATAAGTCCTTCTCTAATTTCAGTAACTTCTTCAACGAGGTTTTCTTGATATTCTTCTTGTAGACGCTGTTTCTCAGAAACAATCTTTTGAGATACAGCAGCTTCAAACAATACCGATGCCTTTGATTTGAAATCTTCGGTTAAATTTGCTTCAGCAGAAATAAGAAGTTCAAGATCTTCTGCTACTTTTACTTTAGTAGCTGCGTCAACAGATTTAACAGAATCTACTTCAGTTGGCTGTTTTACCTTTTTAGCATCACCTGCGGCTGCAGGTTGTTTACCACCAGATTTAGATGTTTTCTTGATTTCAGAAGCAGTAGCATCAGCTTCAGCTTCTCCATCTTTAACAATAACTGCATCTTCGGCATCGCCGGTTGCGGTAGGTTGTTTAGCTTCTTCCATTTCTTCTTCGTCTTCGTCTTCTTCCTCCGCTTCATCATCGGATTCTTCTTCCTTGGACTTAGAAGCTTTCATGTAGCCTTCTTCCATTTCTTCTTCTTCCTCTTCGTCTTCAGACTCTTCGTCTTCATCTTCAGATTCAGTTTTCTTTTTATAACCTTCTTCCATTTCCTCTTCTTCGTCTTCGTCTTCTTCCTCCTCTTCATCGGATTCTTCTTCCTTGGACGCTTTAGATTCTCCTAAAAGAACGCTTTTAATTGCATCAGAATAGCTTTGTGCTTCAGTCACTTCTTCGGCAGTATCCTGCACAAGCTCCTGATCCTCAAGCAAAGCTTCTTCAGTGATGTCTTCAATAATATCTTCTGACATATATTTACTTTCTTTATAGATTAGAGTTTGGAGAGGAAATCCTGCCAAATATTTTCTTGTGCCTCAGAGAGACGACTTGAAGATACTTTTCTGATCTCTGTCTCATATTCTTCAATTTGTTGAGGCTTTAGAAGGCCATTATCCCAAACCCATTCTACACCTTCCATAATACCTTCAACGAAGGCAGACGGTGCAGAGGGATCTTGAACAATATCAATCGTATTTAGAATGAAATCATCCTTTACATATGTTTTATTTTCCCTTCTCTCAACAGTACCCATACCACGACTTGAAACGCCAAGCTTAACTCCACCTTCAACGAGACCTTTCACAATTTTACCCATTGGTGTGTCAAGGATTAGCGCTTTTCCAACAACATCATTACCTTCCCATTTAAGGTCAGTAATACGGTGTGAAACTTTATCAAGATTAATTTGTGGACCATCTGGATGATTTAATTCACCAACAGCTCGTCCACTTTTAACTTGTTCCTTAACGTATTTAGCAGTTGCTTCAGCCAATACGTTTTTAGGATAAATTCTTTTATTGCGGTTTTCTTGCTCCGCTTGCATAAAAACGCCTTCGATGAAAACATTTTTTTCACCTTTGTCGTTTGCTTCGGTAATATATTGTACCGATTCAATATGCTCTGTAATTAATTTCATAAATTTTATGCATCGAATGCTCCAGTTGCATATTGATCAGCCCAAATAGCTGCAGCAAGTGTTCCAGACTTATGAGGATTTTTATCAGATCCACCATCATAACCAAGCTTATATGCTTTCTTATAGTTTGAGTCTTTCTTTACCATCTTATCCCAAGCATCAAACATTTTCATATCTAAGTTACCATACCAGAGCATATATTCGTCATCTGATACTCCACGAATTTGCTTTGCCCTTTTAAGCAGATCGGCTAAATCACCTTTAGATTTTGGCTCTTCGAGCTTTGCTTCTGTTAGATCGGTGGATTCGTTAACTGCAGCCTCATTAAAGACTTCAGATGTAAGACCTACCTTACGAATCTCTAAAGCCCGTTGTAATTTTTCACCAATTGCAGTTTCAAATGAAGATTGAATATCATCCATATCTCCGCCCACAAGTGAATTAAAAAGATTTTCTGTGTTCGTTTGTTCCATATTTATATATTTATAATTTTTGCGTTTTAGAAGTCATCTTGATCATCATCAATTGGACCCTCATCATCGATTTCTTTATCAATTCGTTCAATATCTTCATCGCTTTGACGTAAAATATTATTACGAATCCATTTAGTAGAATAGAATTTACCGATATGATCGTTTAATGAATCAAGCATATCAATTCTTTCTTTTAAAATCTCATTTTCTTTTAATTCTGAGAAATAATTATCTTCAATAAAATCAATTGAAATATCTTCTACAATATCTTCCCATTCAGATTGACTGATAACTCCCTTTAAAATAAGCTGTATACGAAGTGCCTCAATAAGAATAGTAGAGAACTTTTTACGGATACGATCAATGAACTTTTGGAACTTCACTTCATCTCTTGATATTTCAGAAGCTCTACCAAGATTAAACGAATCTTCGGCCTCGAGACGAGTAATTGGAACATTAAGAGTTTTATATAGCTTCTTTTGGAAGAATAGAATATCGTCAATTTGACCTAAGTTTTCTCCTCCTGGTAAAGTAGTAATTTCGGTGCCTCTACCGCCTTCTCTTCGTGGTAGCCAAAAATCTTCTAGCATAGACATATGTCTACGATCGTCTTTAATATCTCCAGTTGAGGCATCATAAACAAGTTTATTACGATACTTATTCATAATTCCTTGAACGTATTCTTCGGCTTTACCTTTCGGTAAATTACCAACATCGATATAAAAGATTCTTCTTTCTGGTGCTCTTGAATAACGGTACATCACCAAAGAATCTTCCATCATTCTAAGTTGATTAACCGGCTTTAGGGCTTTATGTAAATATGAAATTACTCTTTTTTGTGTAGCATCTAAAAGGCCAGATGTTACATCAATAATAGCATCTTTTGAGATCTTAACACCCGATATAGAGCTATTTTGATCACTACCAACAACACCAGCTCCTGAACCGCTATAATCTTCTGAATAAACATAATATTCATTAATAACCTTTGGTACAGCAACATTAGTTTTAGTATCTGTTACCTTTTTAACCTCTTTTATCTTTTTCATAAAAAGAGATTCAACTGGTCTAAGTTCTAAAATGCCTCTTTTGGGATTTTTATCATCGATGATAACATGAAAATATATACGTCCATCAACGTACCATTTACGAAACAGGTTTTCTCCTGTTTTATTAAATTTATAAAGCGATAGTATATTATCAAATTCCTCGGTAATTTGCTTTTTAATACTATCTGGTTGATCTAACTCATTGAGCGTAATCGTTACTGGAGCTCCAACACTCGCTGAAGCAATAGCAGCATCGACAATATCGCTAATAGCCGAATCACATTCAGGCTGTTGTGCTGCTTCTCTATATTTAATTATTAAGTCTCTATCATTTGATGAAGCGGTACCATCTAAATCAATATATTGACCATAGTATCCACCTGCAGCAACAGTTGCCGCTACTCCATCATCTTCTGGTTTTGGAGCAAAAGATATTAAATCTTTCTCTTTTTTAACTTCTTTCGAAGCTACTTTTTTTGTAATCTGATAACCAAATAATTCCATATAGATTATTTATAATAAAAATCCCGCTGGAGTTTTTACACCCCAGCGGGATATGTTATTTAATCTTTTAAGTTAGCTTGTAGTTCTGGATTCCCAGTACTGATAAGCGAACTCAACTGTGAATTCTTCAATAGCGTCATTAGCATCGTAACTCAAATCGATAGCGCTAACATTCACTGGGAATGCACCGCGGATATCATATTCTTTTGTTACACCCTTTTGTCTATCAAGTTGCTGAACAATAAGATCAGATTGATAGTCTCTAGGATTTTTAACACCCACGTTATTAACGTGTTCGTTAATGCTATTCATCCAGCTTTCGAATGCACTACGTACATCTTGAGCATCTTCGTTGTATACAGTGATTGTCCAGTTTTCGAATGTACGATCACCAGCAACTTTCAATTGACGACCACGGAATGGTACATCAATTTGTGCAACAACACTAGCAGGAAGCTGTGCGCCTTTACATGTGAACGACAATAGTTCGGTATTTAAACCGGCACCTACTGGCGGATTAGGAACGATAACTTTAAAGAGATTAGCGCGAGCGCCTCCTCCAATAAGTCTACCTTTGAAATCATCTACGTTTGCCATAATAGTTCTTTCCTTTATTTATAATTATTTGCCTACGATTTCAGAGAAATCTACTCCAGTACGAGTAGCAATGAAATTAAGAGTAATGAAGTTAATCGAACGTGCAGGTTTAATATAGATGTCAGCAACAAATCGGTTAGTATCAATTACTTCACCGGTATTGTTGGTTTCATCACATACAACCAAGAAGTCAGTAATACCACGACGACCTTTAACATCCCGAAGGAAAGGCTCAGTCATATTTCTGAACATTGCTCGAGTAAATTCATCATTCAATTCAAACAACTGATATTTAGCAGCCGTTGCAATAGCTTTTTCAAGTACGATGAATAGTCTACGAACATTGATTCTATCGAATGCAGATGGCTTAGCTTGTGCTGTCTTATCGCCAAAGAGAACCGTACCTTGACCAGGGAAGGATACGATTGGGTTAATTCCTGCTTTATAGAGTTCATCTCTTTCGGCCTTCTTTGGATTAAATGCAAGCTTAGTAACACCAAGTAGAGAACCACGATTAAGACCTGCTGGAGAGAACCAAGGTTCTGCTAAATTATCAGTCTTAGCACAAAGACCAGCCATATGACCAGATGCAGGAATCCATACGTAATTATCAGCATACTTATTGTATACATATAGCGCAGTTGAATCAAACACACCATAAGAACCTTCTACACCTCTTGGTAAAGAAGAATCTCTATAGTATGCGACTACATCTGTAGCTGGAGCATTTCCAGTTGATAGCGCAATCGGAGGCGATACAAATGCTACAGCATCTTTACGAGTAGATGCAATAGTCATCAACTTATTTGCAATATCAAACGCTCCTCCTTGATCCACTTGAGCAAACAGAAGATTTACATCAACTAACTCTGAATCAGCAAGTACCTCTAGACCAGCTATCATATCGCCAGCATCGAATTCACCACTATCAGCGCCTTGACTAAATTCAAATGCAGTTGAAGTTGAAGGAATATCTCTTGCGATATAGATATAATTCGAATTAGCATTAACTACATCTTTGTAGTTATTATTTGATCCATCAGCAAGTTTTGCACCAGCTTCAGTACTAAGGAACGACCATTTTTCAAGTTCAGTACCAGCCTCTCCAGTAATTTCTCCAAGATTATCGTATACATAAACGTGAATTTCATTTCCAGATGGAGCCGCATCGAATTGATCTTGAACACCTTGAGGTGCACCTCCATAAGAACTCGCATCTAAAATATAAGCTCCAAGAGAATTACCAAGCTCACCAGGATATCTTGCGAAAAGAAGACCTCTGAGTTTTGAATCATCAATAGTACTGTATAAACCTTCGAATACTGACTCACTATTAATTTGTTGCGGCTCACTTGGTTCTTCTTCTTGCTCATCGAATGTGAAATTACCAGCTTCGAGGTTAGTAGTTACAACAGGAGAAGCAGCTGGATCTGTGGTAATTGCTACAGTTATATTAGCAAGTACATAACCACCACCATCAGTAATCGATGCAATGGCTTCAATATTATAACCAGCATCGACAAAAAGACCTTCAACTAAATTACCATTAGCATCATAAACCTTAAGGCCATCAGTGCTAGTAGGAAATACCGAGAAAGAATCAACAGCAGCAGCATCCATTGCATTAACTGTAAATGCCGGAGTACCAGAATTATCTGTAACAGTTAATGTGAATGCGGGAGATGTTTCATCGCCGTTTGTAGTATAAACAGTAAGTGTATCACCATCAATGAAATCACCGAGAGGGCTCGCAGTAGCTGCAGATGAGGTAAATGTAACAGCACTAAACGTTAGTCCAACAGCGACACCACTTACATCAACAGAAATTGTAGTATTATTTGGAATAAAGATATTCGTATCGATAGTAGCTACAGTACTATCAACAGTAAAAGTAAGATCTTCACCATCAACAACGACAGTATATGTACCATCTGCTAGTGAGCCAGGATTAATAGCAGTAACAGTATATCCAGTAGCTACAGTAGTAGTACTAGTATTAACACCATATCTTGGTTCGATTGTTGCGCCTGCACCCTCGCCGTCAGTTTCTACAATAGAAAGTGTTTCTAATCCAGTTACACCAACAAAATCAGCCGGTTGAGATGAAATGCCTACTCCTTCGATACCGCCGAGCGGTATTTCGTGTGTACCTGCAACAGCATTCAATTGAGAAGTATTATTTGCTCTAACAACCTTTAGTGCATTGCCATACTTCAAGAATGAAGCAGCAGTTAAGAAAGATTGTGCATTTGCGGCGTCCGGTGTGCCATATTTAGCTGCGAGTTCTTTTTCAGAACTTACAAGCCCAATTTCGCCTACAGGACCCCAACGAAAATACCCAGAATAACCACCAATAGAGGTAGATACCGCAGGTATTACATTAGTCAAGTCGATTTCTTTAACCTCGACTCCAGGTGATACTTGAAAACCCATGTTTTTCCTTTCAGTTATTTTAGTTGAATGATAAGTAGCATAATAAGATGTTATTCAATACTTCTATTTATAAATATGCATATTTCAAAAACTCATCCAGTCTTTCTGCTGTTCAACAAGATCATTATGCCTATCTAAAAAATCTGAAGATTTCTCTGAAGATTTAAATCCAAAAGGAAACAACTCATCCTCAATTTCTCTTACTCTGTCTTCGTATAGCATTGCCTTCAAATCCATATCAAGTACATTAGAGAACGCATCAGACGATACAAACCAAGAAAACATCACTAAATTCATAACTAAGTCATCGTGTGATCCAATCGCAGCTTCATATGATGAACCCTTTGATTCAAAGGTTGCGATTTCAAAGATAGTTTCTGCATCGACTATATCTAATTTCTTTTGCTCTAATAAATCCTTTAGGTTAGAACATCCGATTCTCTTAATCTTCTTTGACATAGTGACACCGATTCCTCCAGCTTTCACCGCAGATTGAACAAATGTATTTTCATATTCGTAGTCATAATAGACAGCATTACAAACAATAACTCCTGCATCATTATTTTCTATGACTACTATAGCTTCATTATATAACCTTGCAACTCTTACGATAATATCTGGAAAAACCAAAGGTGATATCATATTATCTCTGAAGGTACACACTTGTTTAAATTTATCCTTTTTAACTTTAAATACGCTAAATGTTGAATAGTCTTGGCCTCTTCCCTTCGATACATCAACTGTCATAACATATAAACATCCTTCTTTTGGTTGTTCATAATACGATATGTCATTTTTAAATTCTATTGGATTCTCGGCTTTAAGATTTAGAATAGTATCTCCATTGATAAGTGTATTGCCTCGACCATGAAAGTTATTTCCGAACTCCTGCTCAAATTGAAGTTCTGATGTATTTGATATAGTTTGTCTCTTCCATTCCTCATCTCGACCGGGTACATCCCACCAATCAACTCTAAATGCTTTATACTCATTTCTATTTTGAACCGCGCCTTCATATAATTTATGAAAGGTATTTCCAACACCATTAGCGGTAGATGTGATAATAACCTTTGTTTCTTTACCAGCAGAGACAACAGGATAGGTTGATGTATAGAATTCAGCAGCATTTTCAACGAAAGCAAACTCATCGAGAAAGAGAAGATTAACCGATAGGCCACGAATTGATGAACCAGATGTCGCAGATGCTATAATCTTTGTATTATTCCCAAATGTTATATTACCCTTATTCAGCGCCTTACATCCAGGTTGAAGAAAGAATGGAAGATTCTCAAGTGCAAGAGTAACTCGAGCCAACATCTCTCTTGCGGTTGAACCCTTATTAGCTAGAATCGCAATAGTTTTTTCAGGATGAAAGATAGCATACCACAAAATATAAATGACAGATGAAATCGATTTGCCAGACTGACGACAAGCAAGAACAATAGAGAATCGATTCTCATTAAAGTGTTTAAACATCTTTTCTTGATACTCGTAGGGCTTATACGGTACTAATCCTTTATCCAACGAGATAACCTTGACATAAGTAGACGCGAAATAAATCGGGTCCTTCATACACTTCATATACTCAGAAACTTCTTCTTGAGTAAAACTATCTTGAACACCATCTCTCTTAACTAATGGATTGCCAAGATATCCCTTCTGTTCATTAACCAGCGTCATTCTGTTTGCTCAAAAACTTTTGTAGTTCAGTAGTCGAACCAACAAAGATTGCATTATTTGTAGTATTACCACCACCCCCAACTTTTTGTTCTTCGGTTTGTGTAAGATCTCTTCTCTTCTTTTGAAGAGTAATTAACTGATCCATCATATCAGTAGTAGTCTTAAACATCTGACCAAGAACTTCAAATGCGCGTGGATGTTCGGTCTCACTTGCAAGAGCCATCATATTATCAATAGCTTCTTCTGCTTTTGTTATTAGCTCTTTAATCTTATCTCTTGAATAAGCATAATCTTCCTCTGTATCAGCAACAATCTCTGTCTGAGCTACCTCAGTTTTTATTTGTTGTAATTGTTGGGGAAGGTTTGTTTCAAGTGCTGTTAAAATATCATCTTTTGTTTTATTCATCATCAAAGCCAAATGTCGTATTAGTTGTAAAATCATCTGGTGTATCATCTTCAGAACCTAATTCAGTTTTTACTCTATCAACCGGCTCAACCGCTGAAGCTTCGGTCGAGTTATTATATAAATCTGCAGTAACAGCCCGAATAACTGGCTTACTAACAACTCTACCAGTAAATCGTATTTTCATTTCAAAATCGAGCGAATATACAATAGTTCTTCGATTAGAAAAATCTCCTTCGTAATCATCTTCGAAGCTTGTACTAGTAAGTGTAATTGGGGCATCTACTGAATTTCCTTCACCGTCCATATCTTTGATAGCAACAGTATATTCAGGAACAAATGTTGGAAGAATCTGTTCAAATATTTGCAATGCCTCATCTTGCGTTTTAGCAAGAATATTTAATTGTAGTCCAAGCTTATACGGAACAGATTGCCTTAAAACCTTTTTACTAAGTTCTGTACCAGGAATATCAAAAAGTTTAACATTGGTTTTATTCAGTGCAGAAGTAGTATCTCGATCAATAGAAGTAATTTCAAAACTCATTCTCGGTAACTTAATCGCAAGCTTTTGATCTTCTAAACTGCTATCTTGTTTGATACGTGCAAGAAATTTACTTTTAGGACCGTAAGCTAGCGGAACTCGTGTTTCTCCTGTACCACTTCGTACAATCTTAAGATTATTAAAAATCGTACCAAAGACCGCAACCGATTTCTTAAGCGTTTGATTATAAAAATGTACTCCGTCTAACATATTATGTAATATCTACTTCTCCAAATGGATTGATCTCTGAGAAATCAATAAAGTTATTTCCGATCGATTCAAAATCTTCATTATCTGCATACTTATCATTAGTATCAATTGGTGTAAATGAATCTTTTAATGTAATAGCATATGATGCTCCAGATCTTTTACCAATTATATTTCCAACCGAACCATCAGTAATACTAAATGATATATTACTACCATCACTCGCCTCAATACCAACTATATCAACCTCATTATTTCTTACTTCTGCAATTTCTCCAGATATAGTAAGTTCAGGGCTTCCACCAATTACTTGCGTTACATCTTCACCAACAATATATGTTCCACTTCCAGATCCAAGTGTAAGTGTAGTACGAGTAGCAAAATTTGTTTCGAATGAATCAACCTCTTCTATACCAGTATCAATGGCTTCATTACCATATTCAAATAGCTCACACGTAAGTTTATACGTTGGCATATTTTGCAGTTGATAGAATGGTGTATCACCATCAACATAACGAATCTCAAATAATCCTTTTACGAGAGGTAAATATATTAAATCACCTTCGTTTGGTCGAATAAGCTCATTTGGTTCATTACCAAATCTGCCAATTAAATTATTCCAACGCTTACGAGAAAGAACAAAACTAATTTGATTTCTTACTTCTAAGCCAAACTTACTTAATAGATTTCCGTCACCTTCGTATCCATCAACACTATCAACATACATCTCAATCATGTATGCTTCCCCGAATTTACTTAATTCAGTCTCATTAAAGATCGAATTCTCATTTACGATTGTTCTTGGTATATAATAGACATCGTGTCCATATATACGAAGGCTCTCTATAATAATGTCTTCATAGAGATTTTGCTCGCTCTGAGTACCGTGAGAAAAATAAACGTTTCTTGGCATAATACATTATCCAACAAAAAAGTCAGTTGGTTTTTCATAAGTTAACTGCATTGTCTCCTCAATCTTTTCAATATCTTGAATTGCATCATCATATATTTGTCGACCATTCAGTGTAACACCTCCAGGTAATTGCATTCCCTCGAACTTAATTAGATTCAATCCCCATTGACGTTTAATAAGAGCAGTAAGGTATTTTTTAAGAAGCATATCATTGTAAATATCAGTATATGTTTCAGGATCTAAAACCTCATGTCCTTCAACAATGATATAAATTCCTTCTTCTAAATCATTACCTTCAATATAAACTCTATTTTGGTGCCTCGAGAAGGTACTCTTTTGACTCATTCCGTTAATCTTTAAATCAATAAGAGACATATATTGTTTAGTCATCTCATAATCAATAAGAACACCTGGATGGCGTAGATTATACAAATCATTTAAATGCATTTGATATTCAACCGAAAACATTCCAGCTTGAGTAGAACTAGCATTAATTGGCCAAACACTATTAACGAAAATCATAGAGTCTGGAAGTGTAACATAACCATTTGTTACATCCTCTTGAGTGACTAAATGCTTACGATAGTTACGTATGATAGAATCAGAATGATACTCTTGATAAAACTGCAAAGCTTCATCTAATCGATCTTCTAACTGATCTTCATCAACATTAATCTCAATTACCGGTGCACCTAAGGCGCGAAGAGCATAATCGATTAATGACTGTCTTGAATTTGGTTTAGCCATAATCTTATTTATATGATATAATTATCCAGTAGTTACACGTGGAGTAATATCGATTTGTCCTTCTATAACCCTTTGAACTATTGCAGGAGAATCATTTGATACAAGTTCAATATCATATACATATCTCCCGGCTTTTAATGCACTAGTTTGTAAAGCACTAAGAGTTGCAGAAAGGTCGTTATTATTAACATCAATTGAAATATAAAAATCAGTAGCAGTTGAAGATGTATATGTCTTTTTAACTTGACCTCTCGCTACACAATTATTTAAATCTAAAGAAGTATTTAAATCTACTAAAAATGTAAAATCAGAGCCCTGATCAATAATAAGTGTTTTATATACTGCCATATTATGCCATTCTTATTTTAACAGTGCTACCAGTTCGATATAATTCTCCAACCTCAACACCTCCATTTGCAGCTTCAGAATCATCTGCATATGAGGCAGATTCTTGTAAAGCTTTCATAATTATTCCGCTTCGAGTTCCATCGCGTGGAATAATCTTTACAGAGGTATATCGAGTACTATCATTATTTCCAGTACCAAAGTGAATTTCTGAATTAGAATCTGGAATAACGTTATATTGACCAATAAGGTATGTCTCATCATATGCAGTATCAGGAGAACTAATAGTATTATTATCAATAAGGCCAATACCGAGTGCGAATGATGCCTTTCCAAGTAATGAATTACTATAACCAATAGCAATAGACCCAATCGGATTTTCATTTCCGTTGTCATCAACATTATTATCATTTCCAATTACAAAAGAATCTACATTTGTAACGGTATTAGATTCGCCGATTACTGTAATTCCTACATTAGTTGAAATGCTATTATCACTACCTAATACGTATGCTTTTTCACTTGTAACAGTATTTGTATCTCCAATAATATATTGCTTATCTTTACTTACTGTATTTGATTTACCTAATACAATACAAGTATCGGTTAAATTTAATGAATCAACACTTGTTACGGTATTATCTTTTCCTGCAATAAGTGAATTAGTAGCATCTACTGTATTATTATATCCGATTACAGCACTATGTGTTAATCCGTCACTAGCGATAGTATTATCAGTGCCAATAATACCAAATGATGTTGAAATACCAACTGTATTTCCATTACCAATACAAGCTCCATCATATGCTCCAAGAGCTATACTATTATCTCTTCCAATAGCAGCAACATAATCACCAGCTATTGTATTTTTTAAATCGCCTGATAAGCCACCTGTTATACCAACATTTAGATTTTCAATATTGATAGTTGAACTATCGATATTAATAACCTCGAGTTTATTATTGATTTTAATAACATCACCTAATAAATCACGAATATTATTATCATTGTCGGTAGATGCTACTTTATATACTTTATTATCAGCCTTTTTAATATACATATGGCCATCAGAATAATTAATTGCTATTTCGCCATATGATAAACTAGTAGGAGAAGGTACTGCAGCTACTGCCTCACTTTTTGTATGAATTATTCTTGAATATGCCATGATTTTATATTACTAATGCTGCGTATTTTTGTCTTTTGGTTTCCAATGCGACATATTCTTCATTAGAAAGTGTTGTTTTAACACCAAGCTGTGTTTCTCTAATATGTCGTAATACTTTCCAATCTGTAGAATTTAAATACTGTAATGCCTTTTTAGACATCTCTTCTTTATCAATATCTGCTTTAGGATAGTTAACAACTTCATTTTTATCAATATCATAATATCCTTTATTATTTTCTATAATCTTATTCTCGGCATCTGTTATTTTTTTAACAATAACGCTTTTCGGAACATTTGGCTTATAGTCAAGGATTGATATCACTTGGTTATTTTCTATACAAACGTAATACATATTATTATTTATTTAAATTATTTTAGTTTCCAAACTGCTAACCAATTTGCAGAAGGCTTCGCCCGCTGTTCAGTATTTTGTACAAAAACTCTGATTCTGTCACTATTATACTTAGTCCATGTACATTTAAGCGTATCATCGCCATTCACACTTCCATTAAAGAAAATTACACGTATAGAAGGAATAAATGCACATAAATCTGACATTGTATAACCCGTAGGTGGAAATATATCGAAATGATTTATGCCGTCTGTATTACCCGGGATATCGGTATAGTCGACTACAATATTATATCCAGATTGAATATAATATCCTCCATCACTTTTAAGAATAAAATCAGATGCCTGCTTACCATCTAACTTATCTGCATCAAGACCAGAATTGGCACCATCATTACCTTCATGCCAAACTTTATATCCAGTACTACTGGTTCCAATTCTAACATCTGTTTTATAAGTATCTGTTCCACCACATAATCTTAAACGTGCACCTGAGTTTTGGATAGTTCCATCAGTATGGAATTTTAATCTATCTGGATCATTAGTTCCGTGAATTGAAACATAATCACCATATGCGTTATCATCGGAAGGACATAAGTGTAATACACCGCGATTTTTATCAGCATCACTATTCGAATCTGGTGCATTTGTTTCGTGTGCAATAAAACCTGCATCATTACCTCCACCAGAACCAGATGAGAAGCGAATAAATTTCTTATCTGTTTTACCTTCAAATTCTTCAGCAAGTTTGGTAGTATCTCTTTCGGTATATAAATCAAAATAATTTGCAGAAGTATCATTCCGAACTCTAATTTTTCCACCTTTAATGGTTAATGTGTTTCCAGTATATTCATCAGCTATATCGCTTCTTAAGAATTGCGCCGCACTTAAACCGTCAATAGTTTTACCGCCTTCTCCTTTAAGTGCAAAATCTGAGGCATGATGACCATCAAGTGTATCAGCATCGAGGCCAGAATTAGCACCATCATTACCAGAATGCCAATATTTTTGATTACCA